>Ga0302251_1000115_pt1 | contig 97266 bp, 96 predicted proteins | sample AAG_RA_Gln_MG_FD_193534 | JGI IMG/M metagenome (GOLD analysis project Ga0302251, IMG submission 193534) | Enriched activated sludge microbial communities from anaerobic digester in WTTP, New Holstein, Wisconsin, United States - AAG_RA_Gln | ecosystem: Engineered > Bioreactor > Anaerobic >... | reverse complement strand
GTACAAACATACGCAAATGTATTGATTTTTTCCCTTGCGTCACCCATTCGGGTGATGCAAAAATCACAAATATCTCATTGTGTGATTGTTGTAAAAATGTCTTTTAAAATGTGTCGAAGTCAGGAGGCAGGGAATTGCATTAACTTTCAGGATTCCTCAAACTGGATTGTTGTTTCTTACCCCAGATAAGATTTCAGTATTTTGCTACGGCTGTTATGTTTAAGCCGTCGGATTGCCTTTTCCTTGATCTGGCGGACGCGTTCGCGAGTCAGGTCAAATTTTTCGCCAATTTCTTCGAGGGTAAGTGGGTGCGTTCCTTCCAGTCCAAAATAAAGGCGAATCACATCTGCCTCTCTGGGTGAAAGGGTTGAAATTACTCTTTGAATTTCATGACATAGAGATTCATAAATTAGACCTGCTTCAGGGCTGGGGGTATCATCGGCCCTAAGAACATCCAGCATAGTATTGTCTTCGTCTTCTACCAGAGGGGCATCCATCGAAATATGGCGGCCAGAATTTCGCAATGAATCCTTTACTTCGTTTTCGGTTATCTCCAATTGCTGAGCGATTTCCTCATAATTGGGTTCTCTTTCGAAAGTTTGTTCTAACTTGGCATAAGCCTTATTTATTTTATTCAACGAACCTATCTTGTTGAGAGGTAGGCGCACAATACGTGATTGTTCGGCAAGTGCCTGAAGAATACTTTGCCTGATCCACCATACCGCATAAGAGATAAATTTAAAACCCCGGGTTTCATCAAAACGCTGGGCTGCCTTGATCAAACCCAAATTACCTTCATTAATCAGATCAGGAAGGCTTAAACCTTGGTTTTGATACTGTTTGGAAACAGATACTACAAAACGGAGATTGGCTTTGGTTAATTTTTCGAGTGCTACCTGATCGCCTTGTTTAATCCGCTGCGCCAAAGCAACTTCTTCTTCGGCTGTAAGTAGTTCAACTTTCCCAATTTCTTGCAAATACTTGTCGAGTGATGCAGTTTCTCGGTTAGTAACCTGTTTGGTAATTTTTAGCTGCCTCATATTAGGATTTTTTTACCATGTTTCATTTTACGACTTATCCCTATAAAGGTTTCAAAAATTCAATTATTGTTTGGTATTGTTATTCCCTGGTTTTGGCAGGAGAGCCTTTCGCGAGAGTTTTAATTTTCCTGTTGTTCGGTCGATATCGATGAGTTTCACGGTAACTTCGTCTCCAACTTTCAGAACACTCTCTATGTCATTAATTCGTTTCCAATCAATTTCTGATATATGTAGCAAGCCATCCTTACCCGGAAGTATTTCGACAAAAGCGCCAAAAGGCACAATGGTTTTCACTTTGCCCGTATATACTTCACCGATTTCTGGAATAGCAATGATGGATTTGATTTTCTTTTTAACAGCTTCGATCGAGTCGCGATCGACGGCTACAATATCAATAATTCCAAATTCTCCTACTTCTTCTATTACTATTGTAGAATTAGTTTCATGTTGAATGTCCTGAATTATCTTTCCTCCTGGACCAATTACTGCACCAATGAATTCTCTTGGAATAGTCATTTGAACGATACGTGGTACATGGGGTTTATAATCGGGCCGTGGAGACGAAATAGTTTTGCGCATCTCCCGAAGAATATGCAAACGCCCTTTTCGAGCCTGTACGAGTGCCTGATTCAGTATCTCTGCCGATAAACCCGATACTTTAATATCCATTTGGCAGGCTGTAATGCCAACTTCAGTCCCAGCAACCTTAAAATCCATGTCTCCTAGATGATCTTCATCTCCGAGAATATCGGAAAGAATGGCATAATTACCCGTTTGTTCGTCGGTAATTAATCCCATAGCGATACCCGACACTGGTTTTCTTATTTTTACACCAGCATCCATCAAAGCGAGGGTTCCTGCGCAAACAGTAGCCATAGAGGATGAACCGTTCGATTCCAAGATATCTGATACCACTCTTATGGTATAGGGGTTCTCCTCAGGTAATGGCATCACAGGTTTAAGTGCTCTCAGTGCAAGGTTGCCATGCCCAATTTCTCTACGGCTGGTTCCTCGGGTCGTTCTTACTTCTCCTGTCGAAAAGGGTGGAAAATTATAATGAAGAATAAAATTGACCTTCCCTTCCAGAACTGCGCCGTCAATAGTTTGCTCGTCGAGCTTGGTCCCAAGTGTACAAGTGGTTAGCGACTGCGTTTCGCCTCTCGTAAATATGGCTGAACCATGTGCCGTAGGCAGATAATCTACTTCAGACCATATAGGCCTTATTTCATCCAATTGCCTTCCATCGAGGCGTACTCTCCTTTCTAATATAACATTACGAACTGCTTCCCATTGGGTACGATAATAATACCGTTTCACCATCAATTCCTTACCAGTTCTTTCTTCCACGGGGATGGTTTCGATAAAATCATTCAGTATTTGTTCGAATTTTTCCGTACGTTCGTGTTTATTAGTAGGATGAGAAGCCAGGTCATAAATTTTATCATAGCAAAAATCGTGTACTCTTTGCTTAAGTTCCTCATCATTTACTTCGTGGTTATATTGGCGCTTGTTTTGACAAGCACCAACTTTTTTCGATAGTTCGATTTGAGCAAGGCACTGCACTTTAATTACTTCATGAGCATATTCAAGAGCCTGAAGTAGTTCATTTTCCGAAATTTCCTTCATCTCGCCTTCAACCATCACGATATTATCGAGAGTAGCAGCTACCATAAGGTCCATGTCGGAACGTTCTAAATCGTTTACGACGGGATTCACGATAAATTTGCCATCTACTCTTGCTACCTTCACTTCCGAAATAGGACCATTGAAAGGGATATCAGAAACCGAAAGAGCTGCGGATGCAGCCAGGCCGGCAAGACAGTCTGGGATAAAATTCTTATCACCCGAAATCAAAGTTATCAGTACTTGAGTTTCAGCGTGATAATCATCAGGGAATAAAGGCCTTAGAGCACGGTCTACTAAGCGGGCTGTGAGTATTTCGTATTCTGATGGTCTAGCTTCCCGTTTAAAGAATCCTCCAGGAAAACGTCCTGTGGCAGCATATTTTTCTTGATACTCCACTGTCAAAGGCAAAAAATCCGTATCTTCTTTTGCTTCTTTCGTAGAAACCACTGTTGCCAGAAGCATTGTATTACCCATACGAACTACCACGGCTCCATCAGCTTGCTTGGCTAATTTCCCCGTCTCCATCACAACTTCACGGCCGTCGGGAAGAAATATATTTTGTGTAATTCCTTGCATTTTTTATCTTCTTTTTTAAAATGAATAACTTAAAAATATTCGACATCATGCAGTTTGATGTGGATACGTGAAGAATTAATTATAATCATCATTAGATGTCCTCTGTGTTGAGTATCAGCAAGCTCCTAAAGTAATGAAGAACAATCCGTATGAATTACCTTCAATTATGCAATATTGCAAATCAATTTATTTTCTAATTCCAAGTTTCTTTATGACTTCCCTGTATCTTTCAATATCCAGGCGGCGCAAATAATTCAGCAGGTGTCTTCTGCGGCCAACCATCAATACTAATGACCGTTGCGTAACCAAATCTTTTGGATTGGATTTCAGATGTTGCGTCAAATGATTGATCCTGTGCGTTAAAAGAGCAACCTGAGCCTCCGTAGAACCGGTATTTATCTCAGAACCACCATACTCCTTGAAAATCTGTTTCTTGGTTTCAGACGTTAAATACATATACTTTTCCTTATTTTTGCATTCAATTTTAGGGGTGCAAATATACAACATTTTCCTTCAGTATGATTTTTCAAAAGCTTTTTACCAAAATTTCGCTGCATTCCATTCCCGTACGATATTTCTTAAATCATCTTACTTTTATAACAAATTTTAAACTTCTCGATGAAAATTCATTCATCCTTTGGGATTCATTTAGTTATCATATCAATCTTCAATTAAAATCACTATGAAAAATAATTTTATCATGATTTGTGTGATGTTACTTACCATTGTAGCATGCAAAAACGAGAAACAAAGAACCAATCCTTTGTTGGCAAAATGGGACACACCTTTCGAAGTCCCTCCTTTTGATCGAATCGATACCTCAGACTATTTCCCTGCGATGATGGAAAGTATTCGGCAGCACGAAGTCGAAATCGAGGCCATTGCCGAAAATAATTCTGCTCCAACGTTCGAGAATACCATATTGGTATTCGATACTTCGGGTAAGCTTCTTACTCGAATTACCAATGTATTTTTTAATTTACTCGAAGCAAATACCAATGACCAGATGCAAAAGATTGCAGAAAAAATTTCACCAATTCTTTCGGAATATCAAGACAATATTTATATGAATCCTAAACTCTTTGACAGGATAAAGGCTGTATACGATGAAAGGCAACAAATGGGGCTCGATGATCAACAAAAAAGAGTTACCGAAAAATATTATAATGATTTCGTCAGAAGCGGTGCATCTCTCGATTCGACTCATCAGACCAGACTGAAAGAAATCAATCAGGAACTTTCGCTGCTTTCGCTGAAATACGGTAATAACGTTTTAGCCGAAACCAATAATTTCAAACTGATAATCGATAATAAAGAGGGCATTGAAGGGTTGCCTCAGGAAGTAATCGATGCAGCAGCAGAAGCAGCAAAAGTTGCAGGGCTGAAGGACAAATGGGTATTTACCCTTGCCAAACCCAGCATGATACCTTTTCTGCAATATTCAGAACGTAGGGATCTGAGGGAGAAAATTTATCGTGCCTACTTTATGCGGGGTGATAATAATAATGAATACGATAACAAAAAAATTATTGCTGATATGGTGAAGCTCCGGGCTGAAAAAGCCGAGCTGCTGGGGTATGATAATTGGGCATCTTATGTAATTGCCGAAAACATGGCCAAAACTCCCATTGCTGTAGATGAATTCCTAATGAATCTATGGAATGCCGCTCTACCCGTGGCCAAGAACGAAGCCTCACAAATGCAAGCGATCATCCACAAGGAAGGAGGAAACTTTGAACTTGAGCCGTGGGATTGGTGGTATTATGCCGAAAAAATATGCAGAGAGAAATACAATATAGATGAAAATGAGATAAAACCTTATTTTTCACTTCAAAATGTGCGTCAGGGAATGTTCGATGTAGCCAATAAACTTTATGGGATTACTCTTTCCCGCAGAACGGACCTGCCAATGTATCATAAGGACGTTGAGGCCTATGAAGTGAAAGATGCCGATGGCAGTCATTTGGGTATTCTTTATTTGGATTATTATCCAAGGGCTGAAAAACGCGTAGGCGCATGGTGTACGGAATTTCGTTCGGCAGGCTGGGAAAACGGACAGAGAGTAAGTCCCGTGGTTTCCCTCGTTTACAACATTACTCCTTCCACAGCCTCCACCCCATCATTACTCAACTGGGATGAAACTACCACGCTTTTCCATGAATTTGGACATGCATTGCATGCACTTTTCGCTGAAGGGAAATACCGACGAACTGCCGGAGTAGTTCCTCGCGACTTTGTCGAACTCCCTTCTCAGATCATGGAAAATTGGGCTCAGGAACCTGAAGTACTGAAAATATATGCAAAACATTATCAAACTGGGGAAATAATCCCTAACACACTCGTCCAGAAAATCGAAAAAAGCGGCCAATTTAACCAGGGTTTTGAAACCGTAGAATATCTTGCAGCAGCTATACTCGACATGAAATATCATGAATTGGCATCTCAAAACGCCAACATAGAGCCTAATACTTTCGAAAAGAAATCAATGGACGAAATCGGTTTAATCAAGGAAATAATCCCCCGATACAGAAGCACTTATTTTCAACATATCTTTAGCGGTGGCTATTCTGCTGGTTATTATGTGTATATCTGGGCTGAAGTTCTGGATGCCGATGCTTTCGATGCATTCGTCAAAAGCGGAGATGTTTTCAATAAGGAATTGGCTTCGAAGTTCCGCAATTATTGTCTGGCGCATGTTGGCGAAGACGACGCCATGACACAGTATGTGAAATTCCGCGGGCAGCAACCTTCCATCGGGCCTTTACTGAAAAGAAGAGGTTTAAAATAAAAATCAATTCCATATTTATTTAGCCTTATTGAAACCCGTAAATCATTACGGGTTTTTTTTATTTTTTCGAAGCAACTTCTATTCTTATCAGATCTATCCCACATACGAAAGAGACAGAAAAGCGGCAATGGATAAATATAGAACCTTGTATTTCAATTGAATTATAAATTTTCAGAAGCTGATTTTAATATTATTGTCAGAACAAGACAGTGATGCCCATTTCTTCAAATAACTACATTATTTTACCTTGCGTATAAAACACCATAAGTCAGAGGAGAGATTAATTATGCCCGACGATTACTAACTTAGATTTATTTTATTATTAAGATGGAGGATGGATGGGAAAGATCAGGCTTTTATTGCTGTATCATCTGAAGACCAGAAAAACTACCTGACCGATAACCATTTTGCCCTTTACGAGTTCTTATTTAATCTGGCAGTGGAATTTTTCTCATTCATCCATTGAATTGCGGCTGAGCCGGAGCCTCAGCCGCAATAAAAGAACTCTTCTCCAGTAATAAAAATATGATTTCGAATCGAAGGCATTTACTACTTGCACTCCTTATTTACCATATAGGGATATCTATAATCAATGGGAGGATTGAGATTTTCTTTGATAGTACGAACACTGGTCCAGCGTATCAGATTGATGGGTCCTCCGGCCTTATCGTTCGTACCGCTGGCCCTAGAGCCGCCAAAAGGCTGTTGACCTACTACCGCACCCGTTGGTTTGTCGTTGAAATAGAAATTACCTGCTGCATATCGAAGGACGCGGCAAGCATGGTTCAGGGCTTCTCTGTCTTTCGAAAACACTGCACCCGTGAGAGCATAAGGTGAAGTTTGGTCACAAAGGCGAAGTGTTTCATCGAATTGATCGTCTTCGTAAATATAAACCGTGAGCACGGGTCCAAAAATTTCTTCTTCCATGGTCAAGAAATGAGGATTGGAGGTGAAGATAATGGTAGGATCGACAAAATAACCAACGGATTTATCTCCCTTTCCTCCCCAGATTATTTCGGCTTCTTTAGAACCTTTGGCGTAGTCGATGTAATGCATTATCTTATTGAATGAGGCTTCATCGATTACTGCATTCACGAAATTTTCGTAATTCGTGGGGTCGCCTATTTTGATTTCATGGAGCATTCCAAGCATCTTATCTTTTAAACTTGGCCATATCGATCGCGGTACATAAGCCCGTGAAGCCGCCGAACATTTTTGTCCCTGATACTCGAAAGCACCTCTTATGAGGGCCGTGGCAGCTTCATCAATGTCGGCACTCGAATGAAGAAATACGAAGTCTTTCCCTCCGGTTTCCCCCACTAGCTTGGGATAGGAGCGGTAATGACCAATATTGTGGCTAATGGTTTTCCAGAATTCATTGAAAGTGGCAGTGGAACCTGTAAAATGAACCCCAGCCAGATCGCGGTGATTCAAGACGATGTTGCCTATAAATGAACCTTGTCCGGGCAGAAAGTTGATGACTCCATCGGGAAGGCCGGCTTCTTTGTAAATCTTCATTAACACATAATTCGAAAGAATTGCAGTGGAGGCAGGTTTCCAAACTACCGTGTTCCCCATCAAAACCGGCGACATGTTCAAATTGGAAGCTATGGAAGTAAAATTAAATGGCGACACTGTAAAGATAAATCCTTCTAATGGCCTGTATTCCAATCGGTTAATACAACCGCTTTCGGAAAAAGGCTGATGATTGTAAACTTCTGAAATATAATAGGCATTAAACCGCAAAAAATCAATGGTTTCGCAAACACAATCAATCTCAGCCTGATAAATATTCTTACTTTGTCCAAGCATGGTAGCAGCATTTAAGAGGGCACGATATTTTTTCGAAATCAATTCCGCTATTTTCAGCGTAACACTCATCCTTTCTACCCAAGAAACGTTCGTCCAATAACTATGTGCCTCAAGAGCAGCATCTATGGCCATCTTTACTTCTTTTTCTCCTGCCTTATGATAGGTGGCCAATACATGAGAATGGTTGTGTGGCATGACTACCTCGCCCAAATTCCCTGTATAAATTTCTTTCCCACCTATAATAAGCGGAATTTCAATTACTTCACTTGATAATCGCTGGATTTCCTTCTCCAGTTCCTTTCGCTCGAGTGAACAGGGTAAATACCCAAGAATTGGCTCATTCTTAGGCAAATCATACATAAAAATTGCGTTGTTCATAAAATTTATTATTTATTTTTTCGACTTGCAAAGATATTCAACTCGCTTTTAAAAAACAAACATACTCAGAACTTTTCCCTCATTTTATTCCCAAATTGAATAAAAGAAAATTTTATTCGTTATGGGTCACTTCATCACTCTGAGTAGAAAATTCAGGATGGAAAGAGATTTTGAATTTATGATTCTCCTATTTATCGTAATAACTTGGCACAACGTATTTTTCCTGATTCTTTAAAACTCATCTTCAGGGGGGTCAGTAGGCTGAGTTTTACTTGATTTTAACCTGCACGCCTTCGAAAGCGCTTCGTAGAGTATATATTCTATCTGACCGTTGATGCTTCTAAATTCATCATTAGCCCATTGCTGAAGTGTATCGAGCATTTCGGGCGAAATTCTCAATGGGAAAACCTTTTTCGTGCTCATGTTTTCGAGTGAATATTTAGAACGATTATCTTATGTTTATTCGATGAATTTTATTTATTCGGATATATTTTCAAATCCATAATGTTGAAGTACTTGCCTGACTTTTTCGGGCTGCTTGGTTCCAATGAGAATTTGTTTCCCGTTTTTCATCATAATTTGTATCCCCCAGCTACCACTTAAATTATAGGCCTTTTTCTTCCCAAAACCCCGATATCCCCAACCGCCATAATCCTTAATGGGATGGTATTTCTTCACATAAGCTTGCTGAATATCATCCCATCGAAATTCTTTATGTTTTAAGAATGGGAGATATTCAATGGAGATTCCCTTTTCGTCGATTTTTACTTTCAATTGCATGGTCAAAAACAAAAATAGAATAAGGCTGATGACGATTAAGCTTGTACTAAGGGTTATGATGAAGTCGGTGAGTGGTAAATTACCTTGTTGGGTATCGGAAAAGGAAAGAATGGGTTGAATAATTCCTGCGATGAATAGGATGATAATTGCAGCCATGAGTACCCAACCCAAAGCAATATGACGCAAAACCTGAATTTCTTCGAATCTTCTCATTATCAGAGAGGATTAATGATAGAGGGTTCCGGCATTTACGACGGGAGAAGCTGCTTTATCGGAGGTAAGCACTACCATGAGGTTGGTTACCATAGCGGCTTTTCGTTCGTTGTCGAGAGTAACTACCTGACGTTCAGAGAGCATATCGAGCGCCATTTCGACCATGCTAACGGCTCCTTCCACAATTTTATGGCGAGCAGCTACTATAGCCGTGGCTTGCTGACGCTGCAACATCGCACTGGCTATCTCCGACGAATACGCTAAATAACTGATGCGGGCTTCAATAACCTGTATCCCAGCTATCTGAAGGCGTTCGGTGAGCTCCTGCTCCAAAACATGATTTACCTCCTCTCCGCCCGAGCGTAAAGTGGTTTCACGCTGTTCATCATCAAAATTATCATAGGGATAATGCCCAGCTAGCTTCCGAATGGCTGCTTCACTCTGAATATCTACAAACTGCAGGTAATCATCCACCTCGAATGCCGCCTTGTAGGTGTCCTTTACTTTCCAAACCAGTACAATTCCTATCATGATGGGATTTCCAAGTTTGTCGTTCACTTTGATGGGATCCGCATTCAAATTACGCGCCCTGAGCGAAATCTTCTTGCGCACATAAAAGGGATTAACCCAGAAAAAACCATTCTTTACAACCGTTCCCGAATATTTGCCAAACAGAACCAAAACGGCCGACTCATTGGGATTTACTACGAGCAATCCTACTACCATAAAAATAGTAAGTAGGCAAAGTATGATTCCAATTACTATAGCGGGTACACTATTAGGAAAGAAAACGAATAGTAGTATGCCCAAAGCGAGTGTTAGTATGGTAACAACTACTCCTAAATATCCCGAAAGGGGAATAACGAATTTTTCGCGATTCATAATGAAATGATATTAAAATGATATTGCAATAATACTAACTATTTCGAAATTTTGAACGATTTATAAAAAAATTTTTAGCTTATAATGCAATAATTTATATTGCAATATTTTAGCCTTTGAATGTCAAAACGACAGCATGTTTTTTCCTATCCATGTGTTTAAGTGTATCTACATTTTTACCACTCTCATGCTTTTCTCTCCTTGGTTTCCAGTTACTTTGAATAGATAAATTCCTGTTGGTAGGTTTTTTAACGACACATCCATGAAGGTACAACCTTGGGGCACAAGCCATTCTCTTATCACCTTGCCCTGAAGGTTGAATAGTTGAATTTGCCTTGCGCCAAGGCCAAAATGAATATGGCAACTTTCTCTAACTGGATTGGGATATATACTGAGCTCTGCTTCTTCGGTTTTAGGAAGGGAAATTTCTTTTTCCCCCGTAACCAAACCCAGGCTATCGGTTTTTAAAAAATAGATATGAAATGCTTGTGCATTTGGGCAGCGGGTAGTTCCTATAGCAGCGGCTCCTTTATCGGAAGTTTCTATTACGTTTATTAAAAAGGTCATACAGTTAAGGAGAGGGTGAACTTCAGCCCATATTTGGTCGGCATTGGCATCGAGACGTATAACCGTAGGTAAAACATCGAAACGATTAAAAGTGGAGCCGCCGCAAATTAAAAATCCACCATCCAAAGTTTTTCGTAAATCACTACCAAAACTCCCATACCCATCAGGTCCAGGAACGAATTTTGTCCATAAAGTATCACATTGGGGGGTAAGCATATATAAACAGATTTCGTAAGCTGAGGTATCAGAATGCCTTTCATGACTGCCGATGAGAGCATTACCGTCCGAGGTACTACAAATTCCCCAACCATCATTTGAAAAATTATTATACTTAGGTAAATATACTTTGGAGTGCAATAATTGTCCATCGGCCGAAACATGGGCTATAAAAAGATTGTAAGGTAGGTTGATGGTTACGCTGGATGTTGACCAACCTGTTGCCATAAAACTGCCATCGGTAAGCTGCGTAACCTTGTTAAAACCTTCATACGTAGTATCGCAACCATCAGGGATAATTGATGCCCATAGTAAATTACCTTCTTTATTTAAACGACATATATATCCTCCATTTATCTGATTATCTAAGGAAACTCCTTGGCCACAAACTATAATATCACCATTTTCGGCCAAAATCATTGAAGAGGCATTAACATATTGTATGTCTCCCAGACAAATATCCATCAATAATAAAGAATCTTCGACTGATCTTCTTTGAATAAAAGTACAGGTTGCACCGAAACTTTTTGGATTCCATGTTTGGCCAAAAATTAAATAAGTGCTGTCAGAATCCATTATAATACTATTTGTCAAACATGTAGGACGAATAGAAATTCTTTGCATCCATCGAATATTGCCAATAGAGTCGATATTAAAAAGGGTTGTTTTAAAGGTACTTATTGGCGCACCTACCCTGTCATTGGCTGTGAAAAGATATCCACCATCAGGCAATTGAACAACTCCTCTTCCTTCAATATCGTAATATTCAATATACCAGTATTCCTTTCCGAAGGAGATTTGTTGAGCAAATGAAGAAAAACATGTTGATAAAAATAGAAAAAAGCAAATTAATGTTTTCGAGCTTAATTGGGTTTTCATAAGAAACGGTTTAAGTTTTTATTAACAATAAGTAAGTTAGATAATATTTTGGGGAATTTCTCATCGCAGACCCTGATGAGATAAATGCCGGGAATGAGATGAGTGGGAAGGTGTAAGCTGATTTGCTGCGTTCGACTCATCGAAAGGAACCCAAACGATTTGCCCTGCTAAGGGATACATCGCTCCCCAAAGCAAACAAAAAATTAAACCAACTACGTTTTTCTTCATATAAATAATTGAATTTAAGTTAAATACATTGGTGGAATACATTCATCCCCATCAAATTCAAATATAATACTTTTATGAGCACAATTTCATAACCCCAGTTAAATTTTTCCCTTTGAAGAAGGAATCCATTACAAAAAGAAACAGAAATTCTACCTATCCAGAAAATAAGTTATAACAAATAGATAAGCTGGGGATTGGGCAAAATTTTTTAGGATGAAATTCGAATAACTGTAAATCAGGCTAAATGATTTTTCAAGCCGCTGAACCAGATAAAGATAAACAACCTCCTGAATACTTATAATAAGATATACTTGATACTTGAGATAAGAGATGATTTGGTCTTCGATTCTCAATGATAAAATGCCACTTTCAAGCACGGAAGAGTCAAAATGTGTTTATTTTGCAAATCATTTTATTGGCTTTTACAGATGAAGCGATACAAAGACCTTTTTTTCGACCTCGACGATACCTTGTGGGATTTTAAGCGTAATTCGGAAGAAACCTTGAGAGAATTATATCATGAATATCTGGCTCAGGAACTGGGGAAGGAAAATTATGCACAATTCATCTTGATCTATCATCGTATCAACGAAAGGTTATGGAATGATTATAAACTGAACAAGATAAAAAAATCGGAAGTTGCTTATCAGCGGTTTTTGTTTACGTTAGAGGAATCGGGCTTAAGCAATGCTTCGCTTGCTCGATTACTTGCAGAAGAATACTTGCGTTCAAGTCCGGCCAAAACCAATTTGATAGCAGGGGCTGTAGAAGTTTTGGAAATCTTGGCCAAAAGTTATAAATTACACATTATTACCAATGGCTTTACTGAAGTACAAATCCCCAAATTGCACAATTCAGGCATAAGACATTATTTTACAACGCTTACTACTTCTGAGGAGGCAGGTTGTCTGAAACCCTGCGGCCAAATTTTTAACTTTGCTCTCCAGAAAGCAGGAGCGCATATCAACGAAAGCTTGATGATTGGCGATGACCCAGAAGGTGATATTCGGGGAGCAAGAGAAATTGGTCTCGATACGGTTTTGTTCGTAAAACACCATAAAAGAATACAAACGGAATCGACCTATACGATTTCCGAATTAAAAGAATTACTCCAAATTTTAAGTTAAGCATGCAGGTATTTTACTCCGATCAGTTAAGTCCAGCTATGGTTCTTCCAGCAAGAATCAAATTGAACGATGAAGAAAGCCATCATGCTATCAAGTCGATGCGTCTGAAAAATGGTGATTCTTTGATACTGACCGATGGGAAAGGCTATCACTATAAGGCAATGATGGCTGCAAGTGCTATTCCCAATGCCGAGGTCATAGTGAATGAAGTTAGGCAGGTGAAGGACTTTGACAAACCTCACCTTCATTTGGCTATTTCTTTGCTCAAAAACCCCGACCGTCTGGAATGGATGCTCGAAAAGGCCGTGGAATTGGAGATAGATGAAATATCATTTATTATTTGCGAGCGAACGGAAAAACCAAGCGTGAATATGGAAAGGATGAAACGCATAGCAATTGCGGCTTTAAAACAATCGATGGGAGCATGCTTACCAAATATATATGGGCCATTGCTCTTCGACGAATTTTTGGAAAATTACAACCCTCGCTGGAGAGGTTTCATCGCATGGTGCGAAGAGAGAAATAACATTTTATGGGAAGTTTGCCCTCAAAATACAGATATTGTCGTAATAATTGGTCCCGAAGGAGATTTTTCTAATAGAGAAGTCAATAAAGCAATTAGTAAGGGATTTGTACCTGTAAACTTGGGTCGTAAGCGGCTGAGAGCCGAAACTGCCGGTTTGACTTCCATCATGTGGTTTCATCTATTCAACAAAATTTATTAATAGTATGAGCTTAAAAATTAATCAGATAACTTTTTTGTTTTTAATAATTGTGGTGTTTTCTTTGGAAAATCTTCATGCACAGGAAAAGCTGAGGATAGGACTTTTGAAATACAGTGGGGGTGGCGATTGGTATGCCAATCCAACTTCTTTACCTAACCTGATCAAATTTTGCAACGAGAATTTACATACGAATATCGACCCCGAGCCTGCCACCGTTGAACCCGGCGATCCCTCGCTGTTTAATTATCCCTTTGTCCACATGACGGGACATGGGAATGTGATATTCAGTGAGCAGGAAATCAGTAATCTGAAAAAATATTTCGAAGCCGGAGGATTTCTTCATATAGATGATAATTATGGAATGGACCTATACATCAGACGAGAATTAAAAAAAATCTTCCCCGATCAGGATTTTGTGGAATTAGGGCCCAATCACCCCATATTTCATCAAAGATATGATTTTCCGAATGGCTTGCCCAAAATACATGAGCACGACAACAAACCACCTCAGGCTTTTGCCTTTTTTTTGAATGGCAGGATGGTTTGCCTGTATACTTACGAATGCGATCTGGGCGATGGCTGGGAAGATATCCGCGTGCATGGCGACAGCGAGGCTACTCACCTCAAGGCCTTGCAAATGGGAGCAAATTTGATTCAATATGTGTTTACTCAGGTAATTCAATGAATTTTTACGTTTCAATTGATTTTGTTTATATTCAATCATGGAATTTATCTATCCTTGGTATTTAGTCGGATTGGCCGCTATTTCAATCCCTATCGTTATTCATCTTTTCAATTTTCATCGGTATAAAAAAGTATATTTTACCAATGTAAGGTTTTTACAGGCTATCCAATCAGAGACGCATAGATCGTCGCGTCTTCGAAATTTGATTTTGTTGCTCTTACGAATACTTTTCATCATTACCTTGGTGTTAGCATTTGCCCAGCCTTATATTCCGGCTTCCAACAATATAAAGCAGGGGAATCCCTTTGCCGTGAGCATTTATTTAGATAACTCACAGAGCATGGAAACAGGTATGGGTAATGAAAATCTGTTGCACCAGGCCAGAGAAAAGGCCCTCGAAATCGTGAACAGTTTTTCTTCGACCGACAAGTTTCAAGTGCTTACCAACGATTTGGAAGGGAAATATCAGCATTTTGTACCTGCCAATGAGGCGAGTATCTGGATAAATGATGTTAAATCGAGTCTGGCACAGGTAAGCACTTCTACTTTATTGCAAACTCAGGCTAACTTGCTTCGCTATGAAAAAAACTACAATCATTTGGCTTTTTTTATTTCGGATTTTGCCAGAAGCACTTTTAGTTTACCAACTAATCTTGATACGAATATTACTTGGATTTTTATCCCCATGCAATCGCCTCTTCCCTTAAATGTCAGTATTGATACTTGCTGGTTCGATACACCAATTATTGCTCCCGGTCTCGAATCCGTGCTTCGTGTCAATGTTACGAATCATAGTGCCAACCAAAGCCGTGAGCTGATGGTAAAACTCAGCACAAATGAAATACAACGCGGACTCAAACCCTTAAGCTTGACTCCCAAAACTACTTTCACTCTTTCATTCCCGCTGTTTAATGCCGATACTGGTACTATAATGGGATCGCTACAAATTAACGATAATGGTTTTACTTTCGACGATGAGCTTTATTTTGCCTATACTGTTCATCCAAAGCTCGAAATCCTTATTGTCAATAATAGTGAAGGAGAAAATCCTCATCTCAATCAGTTATTTCATTCCGACAGTTTGATGTGGGTTGATAATCAGCCTATTCATCAGCTTATTTATTCCCGGCTCGAAAAATCCTCTCTAACCATTTTGAACGAGTTGACCGAATATCCTCAGGGTCTGATATTGAGCGTAAGACACAGTCTCAATGCAGGGCACTCCGTGGCTATTCTACCCCATCCCTCCAAAGGGATTGATCATTTAGAAAGATTCTTATCTAATCTTGGGGCAGGGCTGGAATTGCACGCCGATACTTCATCGACTACAGTTTCACAGGTAAATACTGACCATTTTATTTTTAAACCAGCTATCGAAAGAATGCCTAATATGCCTTTGTTGCCGTCAGTTAAAAAATATTTTAAAATAAATTTGAATTCCCGATCGGGCTATGATAATTTGATGACTTTACGAAATGGCGATCCCTTTCTCATTGCCAAACGTTTGGGAAATGGTCATTTATTTTTTCAGGCTTCCCCCCTTCGTCCTGAATTTACAGATTTCATGCGCAACAATCTATTCGTAGCTGCTTATTTAAACATGGCTATTAGTGGTCAATATCAAAATCCCTTGTATGCTGTTTACAGCAAACCATCCATTTTTTATTTCGAGAAACCTGCCGAAACTACTCCAGCACCTCATCTGATAAAAAGCGACAATACTATCGATATTATCCCATTTTTCAGAGATAGAGATGGCCAAACTGAGATTATTGTCCGCAATGAACTTCCCGAACCGGGTATTTATCATTTAAGAAGGAACAATAAAACGAATGGTTTTATCGCTTTGAATGCCCCACGCACGGAATCCTTGCCCACTTGTTTTTCGGTCGACGAACTCGATAGAATGCTCGAGCAAAAGGGCTGGACCAACTCAATAATCATACAAAAGGATGATTCTTTCCCTATCCGATCTTATATTGCCGAAACCATTCAAGGGAAAAAACTCTGGAGAATTTTCCTTTTTGCAGCTTTGATTTTACTTGCATCAGAAGTAATTTTGCTGCGGTTTTGGAAATAACGAAGTTTTACAATAATGATATATCCTAAAATTCGACTGTCAGAAAACATTTACTGGGTGGGCACCAATGACCGCAAAACTCGCTTATTCGAGAATTATTGGCCTATTCCTTCGGGAATAGCTTACAATTCGTATTTGATTCTCGACGACCAGATTACATTGATGGACACGGTTTCAATGGGCACAATGGATTCTTTTCTCGAGAAACTCAAAGAAATTCTCAACGGCCGTGCAATAAATTATTTGATTATCAATCACATGGAGCCAGACCATTCGGGCGCTGTAAAAACCATTATCAATGAATTTCCTCAAGTAACCATTGTTGGCAACAATCGAACCTTTCCTATGCTCGAGGGTTATTATGGTATTAAAAAAAATTTGATGGAAGTGGAGGAAAATGCGGTCCTACATACAGGTCAACATCAGTTTCATTTCTATTTAACACCCATGGTTCATTGGCCCGAAACCATGATGACTTATGAATCGACAGAGAAAATACTTTTTTCGGCCGATGCTTTCGGAAGCTATGGTACCTTGGACGGAGGCATATTTGATGATGAATTGAATCTTTCGTTTTATGAAGACGAAATGAGAAGATATTATTCGAATATTGTGGGTAAATATGGATTACAGGTACAGAAAGCCCTCGCTAAACTCGAGTCGCTCGACTTGCGCATGATCGCTTCGACTCATGGCCCTATCTGGCGTTTACATATTCCGAAAGTTGTGGAATTTTATAGAAACTGGAGTACTTATAAAACTGAACAAGGAGTAGTGATAGCATTTGGTTCGATGTATGGCAATACTGAAAAGATGGCCGATATTATTGCGAGAGCAATAGCCGAAGAAGATATTCGCAATGTCAGAATTTACGATGTATCGAAAACGCATAGCAGTTATATCATTAGCGATATATGGAAATATCGAGGGGTTATTCTGGGCAGCTGTGCATATAATGGTGGAATATTTACTCCCATGCGCGACCTCCTGATGCAATTGGAACATATTATGCCCAGGAATCACTTTCTATCTATTTTTGGTTCGATGAGCTGGGGAGGCGGTGGAGTAAGTACTTTAAAAAAATTTACCGAAAATATCAAATGGGAACTGATTGGCGAGGCTATCGAAGTTAAGCACAGCCCAAGTGACAAAGATATTGTATCATTGATAGAACTGGGTAAACAAATGGCCAGAAGATTAAAAGAAAACGATTCGTCGTTCAGTGAAAACAATAAACCGGAAATGATTTGACCCATCCTACTTTTACGGACGGGGTGTAAGGCATGGACGAAAATATTCAAAACGAAGAATTATTTCCCGAGGATTCCATCAAGGAAAATGAAACCTCAGCAAGCTCAGAGTATAGAACAATTACTTTGAGGGGAATGTACGAGAACTGGTTTCTCGATTACGCCACCTATGTGATCATGGAAAGAGCCATCCCCGAGATGGCCGATGGCCTTAAACCGGTACAACGCCGCCTTCTCCATGCCATGTACGAAATGGACGACGGACGCTATAATAAGGTGGCCAACATCATAGGCCAAACCATGAAATATCATCCTCATGGCGATCAATCTATTGGCGACGCACTGATACAACTGGGGCAAAAAGAGCTTTTAATCGATTGTCAAGGGAATTGGGGAAATATTTTCACGGGTGATCAGGCTGCCGCACCACGATACATCGAAGCGCGTCTCTCAAAATTTTCCCTCGAAGTCGTATTCAATCCTAAAACGACTCAATGGAAACTCAGTTACGACGGTCGTAATAAAGAACCTGTTACCCTTCCTGTAAAATTCCCTCTTCTGCTTGCTCAAGGTGTTGAAGGAATTGCCGTGGGACTTGCTTCTAAAATTCTACCCCATAATTTCAACGAACTGATCAAAGCCAGCATAAAGATCCTAAATAATGAAGACTTCGAAATTTTCCCTGACTTCCAAACGGGAGGACTGGCCGATTGTTCTAAATACAACCGAGGTCTCAGAGGTGGTAAGATAAGAGTACGTGCAAGAATCGTTCAACTCGATAAAAAAACCCTTGCCATAACCGAAATCCCCTATGGAGTTACCACCTCCAGCCTCATCGACAGCATTTTGACTGCCAACGACAAAGGAAAAATAAAAATCAGAAAAATTGAAGACAATACAGCCGAAAACGTAGAAATTCTTGTACACATCGCTTCCGGCGTATCACCCGACCAAACCATCGACGCTCTCTATGCTTTTACCGATTGCGAAGTAAATATAAGCCCTAATGCTACCGTCATTCTGAATGGAAAACCTGCCTTCATCGACGTTAACGAAATCTTACGTATCAATACTCAGAATACCGTCGAATTACTGAAGAAAGAATTACTAATCAGGCTTAACGAGCTGGAAGACGACTGGCACCACAGTTCATTGGAAAAAATATTCATCGAAAAAGAAATTTATCTCCAGATCAGGCAAAGTAAAAGTTTCGAAGAAGCCATCAGTACCATTCAAAAAGGATTGAAACCCTTCCTTCATCTCTTGCATCGCGAAGTTACCTACGAAGATATCATTCATCTTACTGAAATAAGAATAAAACGTATCTCGGCCTACAATACTTTTGAGGCTGATCGTCATATTGAAAGTATTGAAAATGAGGTGCAAAAAGTAAAAGAGCGGCTTGAGAATTTGGTAGATCATGCCATCGAATGGTTCGAACATATTGGCAATAAATACGGGATCCATAATGAACGAAAAACCGAACTACGCAGTTTCGATACAATAGAAGCAGCAGCAGTAGCTGCAACCAACGAAAAATTATATGTGAACCGAACCGAAGGTTTTGCAGGTATGGGTCTTAAAAAGGATGAATATGTCTGCGATTGCTCCGACCTCGATGATATCATCGTCTTCCGCCAGAATGGTACCTTTATGGTTACACGTGTAGCCGAAAAAGTTTTCGTTGGCCAAAATGTGGTCCATATCAATGTATTTCGCCGCAACGACGAAAGAACCATTTACAATATGATCTATCAAGATGGAAAGACAGGTCCCATTTATGTGAAACGCTTTGCTGTAGTAAGCATAACAAGAGATAAGGAATATAACCTTACACCGGGAAAACCAGGCACCAAAGTGCTCTATTTTACTGCCAATCCCAATGGAGAAGCCGAAATCGTAAAATTATTCCTGAAACCTAAACCCAAACTCAAGAAGCTTCAGTTTGAATTCGATTTTGCTTCACTATCAATTAAAGGACGAAACAGTAAAGGCAATATACTTACCCATCATCTGGTAAAATCGGTTATTAAAAAAGAAGCAGGTGTTTCGACTCTGGGGGCACGAAATATTTGGTGGGACGATACGGTGAATCGTCTCAATGTCGAAGGCAGGGGAATGCTTCTGGGTGCATTTATGCCCGAAGACAGGATCATTACTTTTACCCAAAGCGGGTATTACCGCATTACCGGGAATGACATTTCCGCACATTTTGATGATGACCTGATCTATATTGCAAAATTCGATGAAGAAAAAATAATCACTGCTGTTTACAGAAATGAGAATGATGGATTTTTTTACATCAAACGCTTTAGACCCGAACCTTCCGACAAAAAAATCTCATTCCTCGGTGAAGAAGCCAACCACCAACTCGTGGCATTTTCAATAGATTACCTGCCTCAACTAAAAGTCGAATTCGAGCAAACCAACAGGCGTAAACCCAGAGAACCCCTTATTCTGAACGTTTCCGAGTTTATTGATATAAAAAGTTATAAATCGAAAGGAAAAAGAATTTCGACTCATTCCATCCATTCGGCCGTCTTTATCGAACCTTTACCTTATATTGCCGAAGGCATCGAAGAAGCCGAAATGATACTTGCCGAAGCCAACGACGAACTCATTCCAAATGGAAACAATGGAGACGAAGGTTTAGAAAACAATTCGCCCACCAGTGATACTTCCACCTCTGACTCTTTCGACAAACCTCAGCCCATGCCTAAAGGTATACAGCTCGATCTGGATTTTTAAATATAAATTCCCCTTCTTTATATTCTTAATCAAATCGCTCTTTACTGTTATTGTAAGAGTATAAAATGCAATCCATTCCAAATTTATTCGAACCATTCATTTCACGAATGGCTAATGAGGGAGAATTATTAACCCTTGCGCCCATCCATTATAAACAATTATATTTCAGTTATTTAGTCACAGACTTAACCCAACTTGAGCGCCTTAGGGTTGTAACTTCCTTTTATACAGCAAGTTGACCTTTTGAATTTCAACTTTCGGGGAACACAAATTCTTTCCTGTAAAATGGCATCATGTAAATTAAAGTAATTAATGCAACTTTTTCAGGGGAAATAAGAGATAAAGAGAAATTATTTTGCACGACTAAGGGGAAAAATAGCTTTTCTACACGATCTGGTACATCCATTACGAATATTCTTTAACCGCCGCTCAGGTAATGCTCTATGCGGTCAGCATGCATTTTTTTCCCTTATCCGACTGAATCTCATCGAGTTTACCCAATATATGGATAATGCGGTGACGGATCTTATTGCCAATGCGGTAACTTTCACAAAGCTTGTAGTAGTGGTAAACCTTGCCGGTATTTTTATCTTTCTTATCTGCTGTTTTGATAAACATGTTACAAAGATATTTTGATAAAGATGCGGCAAAGATATAACAAGGAAAGATAAGAACCAAATAATAAGCAAACTTTCTGGGACTACAAAAATCATTAAAAATTTAAATATTTAATAATCAGTAACATAACATTTAAAATCATAGCAAAAACTCTATTTTTTCCTGTTTTTTCAGGGTAAAATGCTCAAGTTGGGTTATGGAAAATGGGAAATATTATTGACCTATAGTTTGAGTTTTACTGTCGCTTTCAATTTCAACTTTGCGACCAAGTTTCTTTATACTTCTGCCTTTGTTAAATTTATATAAATACTGAAACTGGAACCAGCTTGCAAAATCAATTCTGGTTATATTGGTTGAAGTATAAGCCGGAGTTTTAGTCTCAATTTTCTGGTAATCAATCTCCTTGGAAAAAGGAAGAAGCCAGAACAGTCCTATCGAGTGATTCTTCAACTGCCATTGACCTCCAAATCCATAAAGAGGAATGGTTCGTATCTTCGACTGGGCATCCGTACTCACCCCATTATACTGAAAATATGCAAAAAGTGTAATATTCTTCTTTTTACCAAGGTCTTTATAGGCTGTACTGGTAACAGTATATGAAAAATAGTCCCTATCTGGAATTGTAAACGTTCCTTCGGAATATTTTTTATATTGCCCCCTATAAATTCTTGTATTAATATTTATATACCATAATACGGCATTTACTCCTCCTCCATATTCATAACCACTAAGCAGGTTGAAAGGTTTGGATATAGTTGTGAGCGAACCGTTTATCGGTGAACGTATAATCGTGTAACGGTTGCTGACTCTACCAGAAAAGAATTCATTATAAATAAAAGGTGAAAAGTAATTGCTCCCGAAATTCCATGTATATGTCAGTTGAAGGCGGTCGCGATAATTGGGTCTTAAATCAGGATTACCCTGCGAAATATCGTATGACTGTCCAACCTTCCAGTACGGGTTCATACTGTAAATACTCGGACGGTTAATACGCCTGTTATAAGTCAGCTTTATATTATGGGACGCAGAAAACTTGTACTGGATATTTGCAGAGGGTAGAAAACATGAATAATCTGGTTTTGTAACAGAGTCAGCTAAAATATGGCTATTCTCAACCCTAAGTAAAGTCTGGAATCCAAATTTCTTCAAATTAATCGTTACACCGGCGTAACCTGAGTTTCTGAATTCGGTATATTCAAACAGGTTGCTTTCGGCCTGATTATCAATCTTGAAATCATATCCCATTTCCTGAGAATAAAAATGATACCCCGCTTCCACTTTTGCATTCAACCCAAGAGGGTAAACAAAATCAAGCTTTGTTGAAAAATATCTGCGGTTATTCAAATCGTCTTCTATCCTTGAATATGTATCTAAAATTACATCACTGCCGTAAGGATGACGAATGTTTGAAAAAAAATTTTCCGAAACAGATTTGAAGGTATAATAAACAGCATCTACTGTAAATTCCTCAACTGGTTTTTTGAATGTCTTTTTATAAAAGAATGTTAACGCTGTTTCATCACTCTCCATCTTATTACTTGTCAGCGAAATAATTGTATTAAGCGGATTTCTGCTTTTAAACAACGTGGTCGTATTCGGAAAAATAACATTCTGATAAATAGGCTGATAGTTGATATTAAAACTGAAATTGTTTTTGTCGTTCATATAATAATCCATTCCGGCGCTAACCGATCCAAGTGATCCTTTAATTTTCCCATCGCCGTCAGTATAAGTTGAAGAATCAATTGTTGTAAACAAATTTTCAACTTGAGGTGTAATATTGAGTGATTGCGTTATATATGAGCCTGTTGTATAGATAGTTATTTTACCCATTGAATAATCGATGCTTCCCTGCGAAACGCTTGTAACTTTATGAAACGGCTTAAGTGCTTCCAATAAGTTACCGTTCAATCCATATCTTACTTCTTTTTTCAGTATTATATTAATTACACCGTCAATATTACCTTCGTACCTTCCACCTGGGTTGCTTATAATCTCAACACTCTGAATGTCGGAAGGCAGAAGCCTTGCAAGGTACTCCCTTTCTCTCTGTCTTCCGTCAACCTGAATTATAAAATTGCTGCTTCCGTTAAGGGTAATATTATTCTGAAAATCAACATTAACCTGAGGTATTTTTTTCAACAGATCATATCCATTTGTTGATGATTTGCTTACAGCTTCAGGGATTGAATAAACGGTGCGGTCAACCATTTCATTGCCTTTGATACGCTCGCTAACAACCATGACTTCATTAAGAACCGCCGCAACTTCAACCAGATAAATTGTATCAACAACAATCTCATTCACTTCACCGGTCACGGTAACTGATTTCCCTGACGATTTATACCCAACAAAACTAGCACGGACATAATAGCTCCCGGGTTTGATATTTTCAAGAGAATATCCACCGTCAGTAAGAGTAATTGTGCCTGTCGTAATTGCCGAATCAGGCAATTGAAGCAATGCAACGGTAGCAAACTGCACAGGAGTGTTGTCTTTTTCGTAATATATGTAACCCTTAATAGTCTGTGCTTCAGAAAAAAAACGAAAAAACAGTAGAAACGCTGCAAAATTAATAAGTAACTTGTTCATCCATAATTTGTTAATCTAATTTACTGCTTCCACCAATGTTTCACCATTTATGTTCATAGGTATTTCCATACTGAAACCAGGTGCGTTAATACTTAAATTTCCTGAAATACGTGTTTTTGATTTATTTTCAACAACTAAACCTGTGTTAATATCAATAATCATATTCGACTTGGTGATGCCATTGAGAGTATTATAGGAAACAGTGGCTCCTCCCGACTGTATAGGAGGCGCATTTTCAAAAGGCTTGATATTAGATTCCATTGTTATGCTTGCATTATTATCTTTAACCTCTTTCAATTGGCATTCTGATGTTATAGTCAGTAACATACCCCCGGAATTCACCTGGTCGAAAATTTTCCATTTATCACCAATATTGACCTTATTCCCAGCAAGATAGTATGTGAAACCTTTGATCATTGTTTTCAGACTATTTTCACTAACCGTTTGAACTATCTGTGATTTTAATGCAGATGCAACTGGTCCTGTTAAAGTTATTGAAGTAGTGTCCTGCAGAATCATTCCTGAAATAAGACTGGCATTCAGGATTTCTATTGGTTGACCTGAATAATCCAGTTTGGCAAAAATGGCATTCCTGCTTAATTTGTTCATTACACAAGACATTATTTCTCCGGTTTCTTGTGACTTTATATTACATTCTCTTGTTGAACTGATATTCTCAATTTTCCCCATTGCGTTGGTTTTTGAGATTATAGTGTCGAAATGAATCTCAGTAATAATAAACTCCGGAGTTGCATCAAGCATTTTCAAAGAAAATGTATATAAAACGTCCGACTCAACTGTTTGCTGATTACCGCTGACAGTCTGAGTTACTATCTGATGTGAAACAGATCTTAACCGGTAGGTTCTGTTCTTTTCAAGGTTTAACTTAAGGCTTACATCCTGTTGTGCTACAGCCTGAAGACCAAATAATATTGAAAAAACAAAAAACAAAAACTTTTTCATTGTTATAATATATTTAATTAGAGTCTGTCCATACAGTCATCAAAATTTTCAGTAAAATATGAACTTCTTATGAAAGTTTACCTTTTTGAAGTTATTCTTGGTCAATTTTATGACTTTCGGCTCTAAAATTAAGAACTTCTTTTCAAATTCTTCTAAGAATTAAGTATTTTTTATTATTTTGAACATGGTTATCCTTCATCAGAAATTTTATTTGCTGATTATCAATTGATTCTATGAAATCAAATTATTGTTCTATACTGCCATACTGTAAGAGGAATTGGCTCTTACATTAACCTCCTCTATTTCTCCCTTGAGTATCCTCTTTATAAAATGTACCGACATAACTCCAATATCGTATGCTATTACACTCCAGAATACATTGGCCTTAAAATGTTCCCAGCCTTTCCATTCGCATCGTCTCAGTTGATAACCTCTCTTTAACCCAACTTGAGCGCCTTAGGGTTGTAACTTCCTTGTATACAGCAAGTTGACCTTTTGAATTTCAACTTTCGGGGAACACAAATTCTTTCCTGTAAAATGGCATCATGTAAATTCAAGTAATTAATGCAACTTTTTCAGGGGAAATAAGAGATAAAGAGAAATTATTTTGCACGACAAAGGAGGGAAAGAGCTTTTCTACATGTTCGGGTACATCCATTACGAATATTCTTTAACCGCCGCTCAGGTAATGCTCTATGCGGTCAGCAAGCATTTTTTTCTCCTTATCCGACTGAATCTCATCGAGTTTACCCAATATATGGATAATGCGGTGACGGATCTTATTGCCAATGCGGTAACTTTCACAAAGCTTGTAGTAGTGGTAAACCTTGCCGGTATTTTTATCTTTCTTATCTGCTGTTTTGATAAACATGTTACAAAGATATTTTGATAAAGATGCGGCAAAGATATAACAAGGAAAAATAAGAACCAAATAATAGGCAAACTTTCTGGGACTACAAAAATTCTTAAAAATTTAAATATTTAATAATCAGTAACATAACATTTAAAATCATAGCAAAAACCCTATTTTCCCTTGTTTTTTCAGGGTAAAATGCTCAAGTTGGGTTAAGATACGTAATTATCAATTATCGAGAAACATGAGCTTGAGGGAAGTTCTCCTTATTCTCATCCGAAATCCCTTGATGGAATAGAGGATGAGAACTTAGAAAAAGTAATGTCTGACGTTGAAACATTTCCACAACCATCATCGGTATAACAATCACTGTCGGTTGTTCATTGTCGATGCAAAGTTCTTTAATTTTTTAAATTTTGTAAAACTTTCTATACGATTGTTTGAATAATAGGAAGTTAAGCCAGTTAGCTAAATGGAATAAGAATAATTTATATGTAATATCTCTAAAGATTAATTTCAGACTTTGTACTTTATAAGAGATTTTTTACTTTTGTTGGCAAACATTCAACCCACTAAAAAATTCAACCATGAAAAAACTCTTTACTATCACGTTCATCTTACTCATTGGCCTGCAGGCATGGTCAACCGCCAGGGTTATTCCCTCGAAAGAAATCAGGCAAAAGTCAGTAAAAATCAAACACCAGCGTCCTATTAAAAATATTGACAACATATATGGGATGCTAGAGAATCCTGGTTTAAAAAGTATAGTGGCTTACCCGGAAGCCGATTTAGGTGTTACTCAATATGATCTTCAAACTAACTCCACTTTGGGCAATCGCTTTTACATGTATCCCGAAGGTCAGATGGTTCATGTTTGGACTATAGGAATGACTCCAACCAGTTATCCCGACAGAGGAACTGGTTATAATTATTGGGATGGTACTTCATGGCAGCCAGCACCTACGAGTCGTATCGAAAGTTCGCGTACAGGCTGGCCAGGATATGCACCAGCAGGAGCCAACGGAGAAGCCGTGATTGCCCATCGATCATCCGATCTTCTTTTTTCTTATCGAGAAAACCGTTTTTCGGGCTCGTGGATTCAGACTCCCATAGCTGGTCCTACAGGAACCGAACCTGCCTGGCCACGTATGATTGCTTCTGGCCCTGATAACCAGTATCTCCACTATATAGTAAATAGCTATACCGAATATAACGGTCAGGGCATGGCTTTGCTTTATTCTCGTTCATTGGATGGGGGGCAAACCTGGGAAATCCAAAATGCTATCATTGAAGAATTAGGCCCTGAATATTATTACGAAATAGGAGCCGATGCATACGTAATGGCATCGCGGGGAGAAACCGTAGCATATCTCATTGGGAGACCATGGATGGACCTCGTTCTTATGAAATCAAACAATAATGGCGAAACCTGGCACAAAACCGTCATCTGGCAACATCCCTATCCATTCTATGATTTTACCTATGTCACTGATACCTTCTATTGTGTGGACAACTCCATTGCCTTGACTATCGATAAGGACTACATGGTACATGTAGCCTTCGGAATCAATAAAGTTCAAGGAAATAGTGATGGAACCTATTATTTATATCCTTACGTAGACGGTATCGGATACTGGAATGAATCTCGCCCTCCCTTTTCTGATAACAAAATGGCTCTTTGCCCTTATGGCTTCGAAGGTTCGGAAATGATAGAAAATTACAATCTTATCGGCTGGAGTCAGGATTTGAATGGTAATGGACAATTAGATTTTCAGAGTGATCTATTATATTATAGGTCTATTGGACTTTCTACTATGCCAAGCATTTACGTGGATGATCAGGATAATGTTTATGTGGCTTATGCCTCTACTACCGAAGGTTATGATAATGGAACCAATAATTTCAAACATATCTGGATGAGGGTAGCATCTAATAAAGGTGAATTATGGTCAGGCAAATTTATCGATATTATGAGCGACATTTCGCATATCTTCGACGAAGGAATCTGGCCTCAGTTAGGGCAACTCTCCGACGATAATGTGTATTTGGTTTACAATGTTGACCCGCATCCAGGTCTTGCTCTTGATGGAGATCACGATCCGGTTGATAATCACCAATTGTTTGTATCTATTCCTAAAAATCAGCTCGGTGTGGGCATCCATGATATAGAACTGACTAACATTTCGAAACCTTACCCCAATCCTGCTTCCGATAAAGTCTTCGTATCTGTCGACCAAAAGGCTGCAGCTAATGTTTCAGTAGAACTTACCAACCTTGCCGGTCAAATCGTAAAACGTTGTGATTACGGAAATAAAACTGCCGGAACTCATTTGCTCTCCATTAATACATCTTCTTTAAAATCAGGGTATTATTTATTGACAGTTTATTCGGGTACTCAAACGGTTACTTATCCTGTTCTTATTCAGTAAACCATATCAAGAGGCGGTTATTCTCGATGAAATTCTTTCATCATAGAATACTCTGACCGAATTCAGCTTTTAACAAAACCCTGTCAGAGCAAAGGTTATCAAAATTCACCAATTTTGGGATTCTTTGACAGGGTTTTTTTAATGAATTTCAAAAAAGACACCCTACCAACGAAATTAACAAGAAAATTGAATATATGATAAATTTTTCAAGCACTTTGAACGATTTTCTTGTTAATGGCTTTTCGATAAACTGAGCGTAATGGCAACTGCAATGAGACTATCCTAAAAATTCGATAAGAAAATTATTTCGCAATACCTTACTTTAAATTGTTTTATCGCATATTCCATCTACTTCCTTTAATTTTGAAAATTCATTCCATTATGAGTTTAATAGCAATTACCAACCCACATATCGAAGAGCTTATAAGAGCAGCACAAAAAAGCAAACGTGGACGTATAATATTCAATTATCACACTTATGCTGCAGATCCTGTGCAACGGATGTTGAATGCCATAGAACCAGGTTCGTATGTACAACCTCATAAACACGAAAACCCAGATAAGCCGGAAGTTTTCATTATTTTAAAAGGGAGGATAGCTGTAATTATCTATGATGATACGGGTGAAATCGATGATTTTATCATTCTTGACCGGGAGGAAGGACACTTTGGAGCCGAAGTTCCTCCTCGCACATGGCATTCCATTATCGCCCTCGAGTCTGGGACGGTAATCTATGAAGTAAAACACGGTCCTTACGATCCAACTACCGACAAGGTATTTGCTCCCTGGGCTCCTGCAGAGAACCATCCACAAACTGGTGAATTTTTATTGCAGGTAACCAAAAAATTGAATAGGTTTGTCGAATAAATTTCTAATAATAACTTATCGATTATGAGCCTGTTACAAGAATTCAAAACCTTTGCCATGCGTGGCAATGTAATAGACATGGCCGTTGGAATTATCCTCGGTGCAGCTTTCGGGAAAATTGTTTCTTCACTTGTAAATGACGTAATTATGCCACCTATTGGTCTTCTAATCGGAGGGATAAATTTTACCGATATCAAAATCACCCTTAAGTCAGCCGCTTACAATGGAAGCAATCAATTAATTCCTGCCGTAACATTGAATATCGGCAGCTTCATTCAAACGCTGGTTGATTTCATTATTATTGCTTTTGCCATTTTTATGATGATCAAGGCGATGAACCAATTTCATAAAAAGAAAGAAAAACCTGCCTCCGTTCTTGCTCCTTCTAATGAAGAAAAACTACTAACCGAAATCCGCGATATACTAAAAACAAAAAAATAATACCTAAAAATTAATATATCATTAAAAATGGTCATCGATAAAATTCTCAAAATACTTCCTATGTGCAGAATAGATTGAAAGGCTGCGAGCATCACTGCTGGCAACCTTTCTCTGATCTCAGTAAATAGGTATTTTTGGGCTTTAAGGAAGTAATGTCAGTGTACCGAAGAACGCCCTTTTATGTGAAATGGGATCAGTATATCGTATTTGGTAAATGTATATACCCGAAGGGGCACGACTGCCATGAATCCGGCCGTCCCACCCAGAATGAATGTCCTTAGACTGGAAGACCAATTCACCCCATTGCGAGAATATCTTCATTTCAAATTCTGCTAAACCTTCGGCTTCTACCTTGTAAATGTCATTAAAACCATCGTTATTAGGAGAAAAAGCCTTAGGAATGTATATAGAACAATTAAGTAAGCGAATGTCGAAAGTTTGTTTTACCTTTTTCCCGTCGGGATTGACGAAATTTACGTCGAAGAGACTATTTTCGAGTGCCTGAAAAGTAATAGCTTGAGTTTGTGCTCCATTGTTCCATTTATAATTCTGACCGTCCCCGGCATTCAGAAATACTTCCTCTCCTTTGCATACGGAAATCACTTGGTAATTAAGGATTTCGGTTTCGATAGATTGTATCTGAAGGCTTTCAGCAAAATCCATAGCGGGTTCGATTTCTAAAGGTTCTGTGATTTCAGGCTGTATAGGAAGTTCGGGTTGTGCTTCTATAGCCTCGGAGATAGCCTTCACTGGGAGATTACGGTTTTCATTTATTACAATCGAAGATTCTTGAGAGGGAAAAGGTTTGCTTGTCAGTAATGCGCTTGAATGTATAGATGCTGGAATTTCGTTTTTTCGATCAGGTTTATTATTCGAGGAATCAAAGGCAAATGTTTGGGCTTGCTGCGTAATTTTATTTTCAGTTGAAGTACTAATCGTTGTTGTATTCTGTACGAAATCATTTTGTAATGTTTGGTTCGATTTTCGAGTCAGAAACACAATGGAGAGCAATGTAGCAATGCCAACTAATGTAATGGTTATAATAAAGAAACGTTGATGGAAAATATTCTTCACTGGCTTAGGATGACCAAGATACGAAGCGATATTCTCCCAAACCCTTTTAGGAGGAGTTTCGGCATAATTTTCAAATTTTCCCTTGAAAAACTTTCCTATTTCTTCTTCTTGTCTCATCGTTTAATCGAATTGGTTTGTTTTTCGATACTTAAAAGTTGTTTCTGAAGGAAGCGGCGGGCATGCATTAGCTGAGTCTTCGAAGTATTGATAGAAATACCCATCAATTCTGATATTTCTTTATGTGTATAGCCTTCGATTTCGTAAAGGTTAAAAACGGTACGGTATCCTGAGGGTAATTTCTGAACAAGTCTCATAAGGTCTTTCAAATGCAGGCTATCATAATTCATCGCAGCCTGCTCGATAATTTCACCGGTATTGTCCAAATCGGTCGTAAAGTGTTTTTTTTCTTTTATACAAAAATTGATAGCTGTATTGATCATAATTCTTTTAATCCATCCTTCTAAGGAACCTTCATTACGAAAATCCTGTAGTTTAGTAAAAACCTTGATAAAACCTTCTTGTAGAATATCGGAGGCCTCTGCGTGGCTGTTTGCATATCTTAAACATATCCCAAACATCTTCGATGCATAAGTATCATAAAGGCACTTCTGCATCTTTGCATTGCCTTCCAAACATCCTTTAATCAGAAGAGTTTCATCTTTCATGAAAGTTTCCTGTTTAATTGAGACATAAAAATTAAAAAGAAGGTTGTATGAATAATTAATTTTTTAGAATATGTTATAAGGAGGTTTTTTTGTTTCCTGAAATTTCAAAAGCTGAAATCGGCCCTTAGAATGACATCCACCCGCCAAGATTTTTGTTGAGGTAAATAGCTCGATCGAATAGTAAAAGATACAGGCATGGGCAACCTCAAAATATAAAATTCTCCTGTCAATTCTATGCCTATGCTTCTATACCATTTTTCATTCCAATAAGCAAGGTCGCCATTAAGGCCACCATATATTCTTTTACAATAAAATAATGAACTAAAATTCAAATCGGGATACATCAATGGAGTTCGCCAAGAAAACTGTGATGAAAATATAGATCCATAACCCAAATTAGTGTATCCTCTTGGCATTGAAATAGAATGCGAAAAAACATAATGTTTTAAATTCTGGTTTTCGAATCCGACATAAAATTTAAATCCGTCGTGCTTTCCACATGCAGGGGTATAAAATGAGGCTTCGGCGGCTAAGCCTTGCAGTCTGTCAATATTTTCCATCGGAGCCAGACGCAGTAGACCGTAAAAAGTCTGTCCCCATTGTGGATAAATATGTTGTGAGGTTGATTTGAAAATCCTTGACCAGAAAAATTCAAAATTCATAGTGAAGAAAGAATCATCGAGCCTCAGTGAAGGGCCATCTTTATATTCATCTACCCAAATGGAAGAGAGACCCATGCGAAATGAAATGTTTTGTTGCCAAAGTCTTTTCAACCAATGCCACGGGAAAGTAAGATTAGCCTTCATTTCTAACACCTGAGCCGGATAAATTTCATTATGATCCTGAGGTAGCTCATTGTGGTTGATACTATGATTATTTGTCTTATAAAATGCATCGAGTCCAAAAATCGGATAAAAACCTCTGTATTGATAATTCAAGAACCATTGATTGGTTTCTTCTTGGATGAGATATTCATAGCCACCTCGTAGTATAGAAGTATTTAGGAGGTTTTGCGACATAAGGGTAAAACCTGGATTTATGGTGGCATCATCAGGTGAAATGGAGACTGGACCATAACTATGAAAATTAAATAGATGCGAAGATTTTTTATATGGTGTAATCTGATCCCGAGTTGAGTTTGTATCTTCATTATTAGAAAAAGTGTAGGTGTAGTCCATGCATGGAAGGCTGTGCTGATTATCACTCATCCAGTATCCTCTAACTTCTTCCCATAGTAAAGAATCGGAAGGAACAATTGTGAGTTTATAGCCATCGAGGGTGTAATCGGCATAGACTAAACGTTTTCTATGAGAATCCCATACAGCGTAATCAGCGCCATATTGGGCTTGTGTAAGACAGAAAGTTTTTTGGGAACTAATTGAATAGGCCATAATTTGTGGTTTTTGCTGGTAAGCCCCCGAAAAAAAGATAGTATCTCCCTTTCCAAAAAGCCTGTAAACAGGGTTAAAGGTATAGTTCGTGAGTTGTTGGATTGATTTAAGTTGGATATCTCCCATTGCAAGAGCCTTACCTTGATCTCCAGCCAACCAGAAAACTATCTGCTGGTTATTCACTTGCCAACGTGGGCATTCTATTGTTTCGTCTATTGGAGCATCAATAGTACTCATTATCTGATTTGTGCCCAAATCAATGACATTTAAAACAGAAATTCCATTCTCTTTAATTTCTACTAATGCCATTTTGGTTTTGTCGAGCGACACATCAGGCGAAAAAAGAAGGTTATGGGTTTTTATTTCGGAATATTTTTCCTTGTCGTGCTTGTAAATTCCAATATTTGAGGAACTCTTATGCTGCCACCGCCCATCGGGTTGCTTCACTATCATTATTGTAATTGAATCGCAGGTACTTACTAATTCAGGCAGGTAATAACCCGGAATAAATATAACCTTTTGCTCACCCTCGGAATTTATCTCGATCAATCGATCGATTTCACCCAACTTTTGCTGGATACAAATTATACTGTTTCCTATGAAACCGGTAGGAATGTAGTTGGTATATTCAGAGATTTTAAAGATGGATGATTTTATATATTCGTTGCTATAATGAGCGTATTCTTTCATTTGGGAATTTCTTAGAAGTTGTGAAGGGGTTATTCCAGTCTCTTTTTTGAATCCATGTGTAAAAGCCCGTGGTCGCCATGGTTGATGGGCGGCTTTGTCAAGGCCTTTGTAAAAGATATCGTCACCGTATTTTAAATTTGCGTTCGAAATGAGGCGAGCACCCAAAACATAACGATCGGGAACAAAGTCGCGATATGAGCCAAAATAAGATTTATCATAGGAATAATGGATTCCTGCGCTCCATTGAGCATTTTGCTGAAGAAAGAAAAAAGGATCTCTCAATCGGCCGGAATGAGAAAATACACTTTCGGCCCAAACAGCATCACCTTCTATAAACCATAATGGCAAATGCAAGCCGAGTACAAGGCCATGAGCTTGTTGCCCAAATAAATACGATAAGACTCTGGTGAAACCTGTATTCAAACTGTTAATCTGAACAAAATGTCTGGATTCGTGTAAAGCTAAATAATTATGCCATGAAATAGTGGACAAATCCTGAGGAGGTGTGGTAAATATCTCCATACGGGCAGGAGCCCATGAAACCCACGCATTCGAAGTGAGTGTTCGAGTATGTAATAAAACATCGAGCCGGGATAACTTCAAATTTCGAGTATAATATTTGTTGCTCAGCACTTCTTTCAATGCCTGGCTGCATTTTCTTCCTAATTCTTCTTCACCTTTGGGAAATACTACCCGATTCTGAGGTGATTCGATTTGCTGCCATTGGATATATGATGGGTCTTCTCCACTATAAAAAAACTGAGCTTCAGAATTTTCATGAAGAAAAAACGAAAATATCATGAAAAAACAGGCAGGAATGCAATGATTTGAATGCATAGGCAAGAAATTAACAGCGAAACTACCTAATATTCTATAATCCCAGATTATTTCTTCTTCCCCTGAAAAATGGGAATGTCGCAAATCCTGCTGAAAGATTCCTTCCTCATTCGAGAATGCCTCATGGTTGTATTTAAAAAAGTTTGCATGGTGGTATTTGGTTCCGAGTGAATTATGTAATATTTCTAATATTGGGTACTTTTTATTTATACGGATATCGTTTTTATGATTTTATAAATTAATCAAGATGAGTTGGTTCATGAATTTGCTTTTTCGATAATGAGTGTTGGATGGAAAAGGTTTATAAAAGAGATATAAAAAAATTACAGGTTTTTATGGGATAAGTCAGGATAGAACAATTCAAAAAAATAATTCCAAAGAGCATCATGAGGCGGAGGTGCGATCAGCTCAAGGGGTATGTTTTTTACCGGATGAATCAAAATGAGTTTGAGACTATGCAAATGGATAAAAGCACTGTCATTGCTTCTTGGGAAACCATATTTGAGGTCGCCTTTGATGGGGCAACCTATATGAGCTAATTGGGCTCTGATTTGATGATGGCGGCCAGTATGGAGCCCTATTTCGAGAAGATAATAATTGACACTTTGTGCCACAATACGATAAGTTAGAGATGCTTCAGAACTTTTTTTAATAGGATGATCGAATACGATGGTTTTGTTTTTCTGTTTATTTCTCCAAACATAGTTGACGAGTGTATCATTTTCTTTTGGAGGTTTATTTTTAACAATAGCCCAATACGTTTTCATAATTTTCCTTTCCTGAAGCATAGCATTGAGCCGTTCGAGGGCTTTGCTTGTGCGGGCCAAAATGATAGCTCCACTTACGGGACGGTCGAGCCTATGAACAACCCCAAGAAATACATTTCCTGGCTTATCGTATTTCTGGGCTATATAATCTTTGGCAATTTCAACGAGGGGTTTATCTCCTGTTTTATCTCCCTGTACGATTTCGCCAGGAAGTTTGTTGATAACAAGCAGGTGGTTATCTTCATATAAGATACGTTGCGAAAGATCGATAAATTTCGCCATAGATGAAAATCCTTGCAAACTCAGTATTGTTCACGGGCATTGGGAAAGTCGAGGTTTTTCACGTCTTCTATATAGGTTTGAATGGCTCCTTTTATTTCTTCATACAAGTTGTGGTAGCGACGCAGAAAACGAGGAGAAAATTTGATAGTAATACCCAACATATCATGCAAAACCAATACCTGTCCATCCACGCCAGAACCAGCACCAATGCCAATAATCGGGCATTTTACCAATTGAGTAACTTCGGCACCCAAAGCAGCAGGAATTTTTTCGAGCACGATAGCAAAGCAACCCGCTTTTTCGAGCAATTGGGCATCTTCTTTCAGTTTGTTGGCTTCGGTTTCTTCTTTGGCCCTAACTACATAAGTACCAAACTTATGAATAGATTGAGGCGTCAATCCTAAATGGCCCATCACGGGAATGCCAGCCGAAAGTATTCTTTCCACACTTTCTATGATTTCTTTGCCTCCCTCAATCTTAATGGCATTGGCACCACTTTCCTTCATGATGCGAATGGCCGAAGCCAAAGCCATCTTAGAATTTCCCTGATAAGTACCAAAAGGCAAATCTACAACGACTAATGCTCTTTGTACGGCACGCACTACCGAGCTGGCATGATAAATCATTTCGTCAAGCGTAATAGGAAGAGTAGTTGTATAACCTGCCATTACATTGGAAGCACTATCGCCAACCAGAATCACATCTATCCCGGCAGCATCGAGAATTCCAGCCATCGAATAATCATAGGCCGTAAGCATGGCTATCTTCTCGCCCTTTAGTTTCATCTCCTGAAGTACGTGAGTGGTGATCTTCGTATATCGCTGTGAACCAAAACTTTCATTCATAATCAGATTCTTTGAAAAATTTATGCAAAATTATTAAAAATAATTGCCTTGATTTAAATGTTTTGAAATTAAGTTATGCTTGTGGGTATGTTCTTATTCCTTATCGCAAAATTTACAGTTAATAATAAAAATCTAACAGTTTCAGGCTCGTATGGTAAAAGCGAAAAAAGCCAAAATCTATGAATAATAAGTCATTCCAAAAATAGTGTCTGCAAGCCATTTTTAAACAGTGGATTTTCGAAAAATTGCTTGTAAAGCCAGACAGTCGGTCATAAATTCAAAGTTTATATTGCTCGGTTTCCCCTCACGTTGGAGAGGGGCTGCAATAATGTAAGCATGGAGATATTCTTCGAAGTTGGGTAAATCTTCTTTGTTTTGAGCAATACTTTACAAACTATTGAAGAGTTCCATTGTTTTTTTGCCCCTTTTTGTTAAAATAATTGTAGTTAAAGGTCATTATCCGAAGGTGTCCTTCGTTGGTTAAAATTGGTCATGCGCGAAAAAGTCATAAATTTGTTGTTGAAAAGGATAGAATTAATATTGGGATTAATTTACAAACTATGCTGGATGATGATTTTTGTTTTTTCAATAATTTTTAATAATTTAAGAAGAATATTATATATTTTGAATCAATAAAATATTTATATGAATATTTTGGTAAGATGTTTATATAGAGTCTGTCTATAGGCACGTATGTCCAGATATTATTTCCTTCCACTGCACCTGTCTCTCATTTTTTGTATTTTTGTTACTCGAAAATCCTAATTTCTAACTCATGAAACGTTTGTCTTTACTTTTTACCGTGCTTATCTGCTCACTTTATGGATTTGCCCAAATTCTTTCTCTAAAACAAGTGCAAAAGGTTGCTCAAACATGGTTTCAACAAAGACTGCCCAGTGATTTTCCAGAATTTTCGATCAAAGAAACACTTCCCGTCATTAATGAAGGCGATACCTTATTTTATGCCGTTAATTTCTATCCAAAGGGATTTGTCATGATAAGTGCTTCTAAAAAACTGCATCCCATACCTGCCTATAGTTTCGACTCATGGTACACGTCAGAAAACCAACCTGAGAATGCAAAAGCCTGGATCGAACAATATATTCATCAGGCAGTGTATGCCCATCGGACGAGCTCCATTCCTAATCAGGAAGCTGCTCGGCAATGGGAAAGGCTCTTAGATTTAGAGCAAGGATCGAAAATCAAGTTCAGTGGAAAATCGGTCGAGCCTCTTACTTGTGCTGATTGGAACCAAGATTGGCCTTACAACGAGATGTGCCCGGTCGATCCCGCCGGACCCGGCGGACATTGTTATGCAGGATGTGTATCAACAGCCATAGGTTTAATTATGTATTACTATCGCTGGCCTGATACTGGCGTAGGTTATTATTCTTACACTCAATCACCTTATGGTCTCCTGGAAGCCGATTTTGGAAATACCCATTACGCATGGGAAAAGATGACCAATAGTATAAATGAATCCGATTCGGCCATTGCACAATTGCTCTATCATATCGGTGTTTCGTGTGATCTGGTTTATGGACCTTATGGCTCGGGAATGTATAATCACAAGGCAGCTAACGCCTTTCGAACACATTTTAAATATTCTCCTGAAACACAATACGTTTATAGAGACAGCACCACTATGGATTGGGACAGTTTGTTAACCACGCATCTCGACCGAAAGATGCCCTTATATTATGCAGGCTGGTCGGTGCCCGATATCAATGGTCATGCTTTTGTGTGTGATGGTTATCAGGGAACTGGATATTACCATTTTAATTTTGGTTGGGGAGGCTCATTCAATGGCTACTATTATACCAATAACCTTACACCCGGAGGCAGCAACTTCAATTTAGCTCAGGAAATCATCATCAATTGCCATCCTGATACAGTCGATTATATCTATCCCAATCCTTCGAACGAGCCCGAAAATCTTACCTTCAAGATGGGAAGCATCGACGATGGGAGTGGGCCACGCTATCCACATGCAGTGATGTCGAAGCAATGGCTCATTTCTCCGCAAAATCAGATAGATTCTATTTCGAGCATCACCATCAATTTTCATCGTTTCGACCTTGACCCTGGACAGGCCTTTCTATATATTTATGATGGTCCCACTTCTAATGATTCTCTTTTAGGTTCGTTCAGTGGAAATGTACTTCCACCTTCCCTCACTTCTTCGTCCAATCAGGTTTATATTGAATTTTTGAGCCCACCTCAATCTTCTCATGATGGTTTCTTTGCAACTTACTCGAGTACTCAGCCTATTTGGTGTAGTGGAACTACCACATATACCGAACCTTACGGAACCATCAGCGATGGTTCGGGAAAATTCTGGTACCGAAACCGAAGCATCTGCCTTTATAAAATTATCCCGCCTAATGCTCAACAGGTCGCTATTTATTTTACGAAATTCCTCACGGAAGCCGATCATGACAAGGTAAAAATCTTCGATTATTCCTCTGGCCAATTACTGGCAGAATATTCCGGACATTACGATCCCAACTCCCCTCCCCCACCCGTTCTCTCACCCAGCGGAAAAATGTATATCACCTTCAATAGCAATAACACCATACGTGATGATGGTTGGGAGGGCTATTATGAAAGCTATTTTGTAGGGCAAAAAGATGAATTGGAACATCATGTGAGAATTTTCCCTAATCCTGCTCAAAATATAATCTGGATCGAACTCCTGGCCGAATTGCATCCTACCCGCTTAACCATATTGAACGCTATAGGACAAATCGTTTCGGAAGTCATACTTACTAATAACGAGCAACCTATAGAAATTTCTGTCAAAAACCTTCAAAATGGTTTCTACATCTTAAATATTCAATGTGATGACCAACAATTTACAGGAAAAATCCTGAAGTATTGAATATAGAAAAACCACAAAAAGGGAAATACACTCTAAAAGTTCAAATCAGGTCAACTTCTTCCAGCTCTCCGTTTCTAACCATAAATATCTTATGGTGGATGGGATTCTCGATGAAAATATTATAAACTCGATTTGCCTGTGTATCGGTAATGAAAACCTGGCCAAAGTTTTCACTTCCTACAAGGCGAACTATTGTTTCAACCCTGCATTCATCGAGCTTATCGAAGATGTCATCAAACAGAAGAATTGGCTTGATGCCGGTCAATTCTCTGGTAAATTCGAACTGTGCTAGCTTTATGGCTACAATGAAAGATTTTTGTTGACCCTGTGAACCAAATCTCTTGATAGGATAATTTTCGATAATGAACTCCAGATCATCTTTATGAATACCTCCATTGGTATAACGAGTCAGGCGGTCGCGATCGAAATTTTCGCAAAGCAGTGTTTGCATAGGCTTTTCTGCAAGTTGACTCACATAGTGAAGGCTTATTTTTTCCTTTTCGGCTGATATAAGGTTGTAATACTTTTCGAAAATCGGGACAAATTGATCGATGAATTTCTGGCGTTTTTCGAAAATACGATTTCCCGGGCCAATCAATTGAGGATTGTATATTTCGAGCATTTCGGGATCGAAACGGCCAGAATCGGCAAACTGACGAAGCAATAAGTTACGATTGGCGAGCGCTTTGTTGTAAATGAGCAGATCATCGAGATAAGGATGGTCGAATTGGGAGATCACTCCATCGATGTATTTACGACGAGCCTCACTTCCATCGTAAATCAAATCATTATCATAAGGAGAAAGCATCACCAGAGGAATCAATCCTATGTGATCGGCCATCCGTTCGTAACGTTTTTCATCGAGCGAGAACTCCTTGGCATGCCCTTTTTTCTGAATACAATGTACTTTATTTTCAAGGCTACTATCCATCACGTAATCTCCATGTATTGCAAAAAATTCTTCACCATGGAGGATATTTTGAACATCCATCGAATTGAAACATGAACGAGTAAACGAAAGATAATAAATAGCATCGAGGATATTGGTCTTTCCGGCTCCATTTTCTCCTATAAAACAATTGATCTTTGGAGAAAAATCAACTTCCAGCTCACCAAAATTCTTAAATTGAATCAGATTTAAGTGCCTCAGCCACATGCTGCAAAAATACGATACTTTAAGTTAGGTCGAAGGCATTCTCGATTAACCTTGCAATTTCGTGCATAAGCCATGGGGGTGTACTTGTAGCTCCACTAATGCCTATGGTCTCTACCTTTCCCCAATCAATTCCTATTTTCTGAAAATCAATGTCTTGAATTCCAGAAATAAAAAAAGTTCGTTCGTTGATACTTTGGGCAGTTTGATAGAGCACCTTGCCATTTGAACTATTTTTACTGGCAACGAAAAACAAAACATCCACAGAAGCTGCAAACTCCTTAATACTCTTCATTCTGTTACTTACCTGACGGCAAAAACTTTTATGGATAATAAGATTTTGACCCGTTTCGGTATACATTTCCCTCAATTTCTCGGCGATTTTTTCGAATTTTCCTGCATCCATGGTAGTTTGGCTAAATAAATGTGCCGGACGTCGTGCATCAATAGTTTGCAAATCGTCGAGATTTTCCACAATAATCCCATTATTATCGACTTGACCATTCAATCCTATGGCTTCCGCATGTAAAGGCTTGCCAAAGATGATCATTTGTACTCCTTGATCTTTCCCACTTTGCCATGCTTTCTTCATTTCTTCCTGAAGTCGCTTAACGATTGGACAAGTAGCATCTATGAGCTGAACACTATTTTCGGCCGCAATTCGATAGGTCGAAGGAGGCTCGCCATGAGCACGCAAAAGCACTGCCTTCCCTTTTAAATCAGGAAACTGTTCAATAGAAACCGTCTTTAAACCCAAATTCTCTAATCGCTCTAATTCGGCCTCATTATGCACCATTTCACCCAGGCCTAATAATTCATGACCCCTTTGCAAGTGTTCCTCCGCCGTCTCAACCGCTTTAATTACTCCAAAACAAAATCCACTGTTGGGATCAATGTTCACTTTCATTAGTCTATCGAGTTTCCCTATTCATTGTTCTACCCAAGATTCAATCTGCAAACTCAATCATCTTATCAACCAGTACGAGACTTCTTAGTTCGAACGTCGAAAAAATTTCAATCATAAAAATATTCTACAAAGATACGAACACCTCCGAAGGACTCCACATCAATTATGATTTTCCACCCCGAGATAAAGAAAAAGCCTTCGATATTATTGTGTCAATACCTAAATGATGTCGACCATTTTTTGAGCTAGTCATGGGGGATGCGAGAGAAAAATTCACTCAGATAATCGCAGATATTCACAGAAAATCAGCTTTAATCAGCGAATTAAATCATTGGCATTGAAAATCAGCGCGAGGAAATGCTGGTGCCCATTATCTCTAAAAAGCCGATAATTAATAAATAACGATTCATCTCCAAATTTATATTATAATAGAAATAATAATGTAATTTCCTCATAAAAAATAAGGAGGATTTGAGCAGGTTCAGCTATCAGGTTATATCCAACCTCTTGATAAACCAAGTTATATTTCCAGGCAGATGATAGCTATTCTCCTTCTCCATACTTCAAGTTTTAAACTCAGGTCGTGGTTTCCTCTCGAAGAAAATACTCGAAATCCAAAAACGCTTGCTGCAATAACAAGAAATCAGTAAACACCCAATTTATTCAAGGCCTGGCGATATTTCTCCGCATTTTTTCGGTGTTGTTCGTGCGAAGCAGTAAAATAGTGGTATCCCGACATATCCTCTCGTGCGCAGAAAAAAAGGTAATTGTTCTTTTCGGCATTCAACACAGCATCAATTGAGGCAATAGAAGGAATACAGATAGGTCCTGGAGGTAAACCTTTATATTTATAGGTATTGTAAGGCGAATCGATTTCTTTGTGAATTCCCATCACTCTTTTGATGGACCAATCGCCAATGACATATTTGAGAGTAGGATCTGCTTGGAGGGGCCAACCTAGTTTCAAACGGTTGAGATATACTCCGGCCATACGAGATTTTTCATCGTTTTTATTAGTTTCTTGTTCGATAATTGAGGCAAGAGTAACCACTTCGGTGATGCTTAATCCAAGGTTGCGGGCTTTTTCGAACCGTGTACTGTCCCAGAATATCTTATGTTCCCGATACATCCTATCCATAAACGATTCAGCCGAAGTATTCCACCAAAACTCATAAGTGTTGGGGATAAACAAGACAAACACATTATCGCTGTTTAAATTATATTTTCTCAAAAACTCATTGTCATTCATTAAACGTATGAGAGTTGCCGAGTCGGCTTCGATTTGCTGCGAAATTCGTGAAGCCAATTGTTCTTTCGAGCGCATATTGTTAAATACAAGTTGTACAGGCACCTGATGTCCTCCCGAGAGCATGCGTATAAGTTCGAGATTGCTCATTTGGTTGGTCAAAGGGTAGCGCCCGGGAATAACATGCTTATCGAGCTTGCGCTGGCGCGCTAACCATTCGAAAGTTTTCCTGTTGACAATCAGGCCTCTCTCATACATCATATTCTTCAAATCTTCAAAATTAGAGCCCGTAGGAATATTTATATAAACTATGTTTTCGCCCTTTGTCCATACATTCGGCTTAAACAGGGCAGAATAAAGACCATAAGCTATGATGAGTGCTAAAACAATGCAAACAATCAATACTCCAAAAATGATCTTTTGCCCTGAAGTTCGCCTCCGCCTCGAAGAATACTTATTTTTTACATAATATGCCATATCTTAAATGGTTTGAGGATTGAATAATTGCAAGAAAAGCTCATCTTCCCATTGGTTGTGTTTGATGATCCATTCTTTTTTCCGGCCGGTGACTTCGAATCCAAATTTTTCGAAAAGTTGGATGCTGGCTTCATTCGAGACGAGGATATTGCAGTATAGCTGATGAAGCGCTAAAACCCGAAAGCAATGCTGGATCAATAGCTGAAGTGCTTCGCTAGCGAAGCCCTGTCTTCGTTCTTTCTGTTCGATGGCAACACCCACACCAGCTCTCCGGTTCAAGGGATCGAACTCGAAAAGGTCTATCAAACCTACGGGGCGCTTATCGCGAAGAGTTTCTATCACCAAGCGGAGTTCACGACTACCATAAATATCCTGTATGCTTGCATTCAAAACATATTGTTCGATAGCATAGCGTGAATAAGGTGTAACCGTTTGCGTAACCCTCCATAAGGAAGGATCATTTTCGAAATGAAAAATCCAGTCAGCATCTTCCATTTCCAAAGCCCTAAGACGAATATTATCTCCCTGTATCATGATTATATCGAATATTTTCCAGTAAATACAAAAGTGGCAAGCCCTGTAAGATTAATGTGAATAAATTTTTCATCTGCCTTTTCAAAATCCACTGTCAAATTACCTCCTCTCGTAAAAACCTCTACCGGACCTCTGAGCAAATTCTTATTAAGACTCCAGGCTAAAGCCGAGGCCGTAACACCAGTTCCACAACTTAAAGTTTCTGCTTCTACGCCTCTTTCGTAAGTTCTAACGAAAATACCTTCCGAAGTTTCACATACAAAATTTACATTGATTCCTTCGTTCGTATAGGGAGATCGATAACGGATTTTCCTGCCCTCTTTTTTCACATTGAATTTTCGAAGATCAGAATATTCCATAAAACGTACCAAATGTGGCGAACCTGTATCGAGTAAACAATCAGCCCCAACGAAATGATATAATTCCACATCATTCAACGATAACTCTATTAGGGTATCATGCTTATCTACTTCTAATATCCTCGCAGTATGAAGTCCATCGACTGCTTTAAAAATTGCATTTTGTTGAATAATCCCCAGCTTTTGAGCAAAAGCCACGATACATCGCCCTCCATTGCCGCACATGGTAGCTTGGTTGCCATCAGAATTGAAATAAAGCATTTCGAAATCAAATCCATTAGCCTTGTTCAGTAAAATCAGGCCGTCAGCTCCAATCCCAAAACGGCGATGGCATAAGTTAGAAATGAATTCTTTATTCACTGAAAAAAAGTCAGTTCGGTTATCTATCAATATGAAATCATTCCCAGTTCCATGATATTTGGCAAAATTTACAGTCATTTGTTCACATCAATTAAACCACATTAAACTTATATTAAAAAGCCTCGAATTTAAACAGAAATGAAAATATTGTCAAAATTACCGAAGCGAAATTAGTATGAAAATGAATCAAGGTATAAAAATTGAATGAAATTTGTAGAATAAAAAAATAGTTAAAAGTATGAAAGTTATATTTAAAAATTTAAAAATCAATGACATGAAAAAATATCTTTCCTTGTTGCTTGTAGCTATTATAGGTGGGATGATGGCGGTAGGTATTTATAAAGCTGTTGAACCCAAGCAATCGGATCTCCAAAATAGAGAAATAATTCCGGTGCAGCAAGTTAGCCTTACGGATGCGCATGCCATGCCTCTGCCCGATTTTGTCGAAGCAGCCAACATGTCGGTTCATGCCGTAGTCCATATTAAAGCAGAATTTGCGAGGAAAAACTCTCTTTATGAAGATTTTTTCGAAAACTTTTTCACTCCTTTCAGCCGACCTCAACCTTCGCAACCTATTATTGGGACAGGTTCAGGCGTAATCATTTCACCTGAAGGCTATATTGTTACCAATAACCACGTTGTACAGGATGCCATCAATTTAGAAATTACCCTCAACGATAAAAGAGTTTACAAGGCTAAAATCGTGGGTACGGATCCCTCGACTGATTTAGCCTTAATAAAAATTGACGAAAACAACCTTCCTTATCTGGTTTATGGCAATAGTGATGATTTAAGGGTGGGGGAATGGGTTTTGGCAGTTGGAAATCCATTTAATCTGACCAGTACAGTTACGGCTGGGATCGTTAGTGCCAAAGCAAGAAACATCAATATTTTAGGCGATCGAACGGGTCAAACCATCGAATCTTTCATACAAACCGATGCAGCAGTCAATCGTGGCAATAGTGGAGGGGCATTAGTCAATACGAGAGGAGAATTGGTGGGAATAAATGCGGCCATTGCTTCTGGTAATGGTTTTTATACAGGCTATTCATTTGCCATTCCTATCAACCTTGTACGCAAGGTGGCTAAAGATTTGCTGCAATATGGCGAAGTGCAAAGAGGATATATTGGCGTTCAGATTCAAGAAGTGGATGCCGAATTAGCTAAAAAGAAAAATCTCGATAAGATTAAAGGGGTATATGTAGCCGATGTTACCGATAATGGCTCTGCTCAAAAGGCAGGCATTAAGCCGGGTGATGTTATAGTTGCCGTTAATGATAGAGAAGTTAACAGTAATTCTGAGCTCTTAGAAATCATTGGTCAATATAGCCCGGGCGATAAAATTAATCTGACCGTAGAAAGAAATGGACAACCTAAAACCTATGAGATTACACTTACGAATCAACAAGGAACAACAGAAAAAATTAAACATGAAGAGGCTTCCTTCATCGAAAACTTAGGTGCCTCATTTCGACCTGTTCCCGATGAAATAAAAAAACAACTGGGCATACAATCAGGTGTGGAAATTACCGAATTGCGTCCTGGAGCTTTATCGGCCATAGGAATTAAAAAGGGATTCATCATCACGCGTATCGACAGAGTAAGAGTAAACTCCGTAAAGGATATAGAAGATGCCCTGAAAGATAAACGCGGAGGAGTACTCATAGAAGGCATTTATCCGAATGGCGTTAGAGCCTATTATGGACTTGGATTATAATCTCTTGGGCATACACAATTTACCGACAGAGCTTCAATTTTCTCAATCAACGATGGCTCTGTCGGTATTTGTAATAATGATCTTAAAGATGAAAAAAAGGAAATCAAGCCTTCATCTATTCTCTCAATATAAATTCGAAATATCCTAAAAGAAACATCAGAAAATCAATAGAAATAAAAATTACAGTCAAAATTCATTCTATTTCTCATGTTGATTGTTTAATTCTGGAAGATTTGTAAATAAAAAAATAGAAAAAGATGGGGAATAATCATGTCAAAGTTTATTTCTATCCGAATTACAACAATTTACAAATCATTTGGAAGATAAGATGGAATAAATTCAGGCATAATATTTGCGTATTATTTGCGCGCTTTGAAGGTTCAAAAATTTTATAAATGGTGTAACCATTGAACCAATAAGATTGTCATTTGTTTCGTTAGGATTCGTAATTGGTAAATATATACAATGAGGCAACTTAAAATTGCAAAATCTATTACAAACCGCGAGAATGCTTCGCTTGACAAATATCTTCAAGATATTGGCAAGGAAGAGATGATTACGGTGGAAGAAGAAGTAAAATTAGCCCAAAGGATTCAGGAAGGCGACCAAAAGGCTATGGAGAAACTGTGTAAAGCCAATTTAAGGTTTGTAGTTTCTGTAGCCAAACAATATCAGAATCAGGGATTAAGTCTTCCGGATCTCATCAGTGAAGGCAATGCTGGATTAATCAAGGCTGCACAAAAATTTGATCCCACTCGTGGGTTCAAGTTTATCTCTTATGCTGTTTGGTGGATTCGCCAGAGTATTTTGCAGGCTTTAGCCGAGCAATCTCGTATCGTAAGGTTACCTTTGAACCAGGTAGGTTCGCTCAATAGGATTAAAAAAGAAGCATCAAAATTAGAGCAAAAACTTGAAAGGCCACCTTCAACTGAAGAGCTCGCTGAAGCCATGGAATTACCGGAAACCAAAGTAGATTCGGTGATGAAGGTGAACACACATTACGTGTCGATGGATGCACCTCTTCAGGATGATGAAGACACCAAATTCATCGATGTCTTTGTGGCAGAAGATACTCCGGCTACCGACGAAAACTTGATTAATGAGTCTTTGAAAGCCGAAATTGATCGTTCGCTTTCCACACTATCCCCCAAAGAGCGAGAGATTGTATGTCTTTATTACGGTATTGGGCAAAATTATGCACTTACACTCGATGAGATTGGGGCCAAATTTAATCTCACCCGAGAAAGGGTGCGTCAGATTAGGGAAAGAGCTATCCGACAATTGAAGCATACTTCGAGAAGCCGTTTGTTGAAAGCCTATTTAGGCCAATAGCCCTTTGTAAAGGGCAGGACAACGAAAAGCGGGCCGATACCCATCAGGGTATCGGCCCGCTTGATTTATCACCTATAAATATAAATTTATAGCATTTTAACTACTAAATCGGCTAAACGTTGCGAATAACCCATTTCATTATCATACCAAGCTACTACTTTTACAAAATTCCCATCGATAACTTGGGTAAGTAAACTATCGAAAACAGAAGAGTGCTTATTCCCTATAATATCGCTACTTACTACAGGATCTACGCAATACTCGAGTATTCCCTTTAATTTTCCTTCGGCTGCTTCTTTCATGGCTGCATTAATCTCATCTTTAGTGGTTTTAACAGCCAATTCAGCAGTAAAATCAACTATTGAACCATCAGGTGTAGGAACACGCATGGCAAAACCATCTAATTTCCCTTTTAACTCAGGAATCACCAAAGCAACGGCTTTTGCAGCTCCAGTTTTGGTTGGTATAATACTCATGGCTGCCGAACGCGCCCTGCGAAGATCCTTATGCGGTGCATCCAATATAACCTGATCGTTGGTGTAAGAATGAACCGTATTCATCAATCCCTTTACGATACCAAACTTTTCGTGCAAAATTTTGACCACGGGTGCAAGACAATTGGTAGTACACGAAGCATTCGAAATAAGCTTATGCTCAGGTTTAATCAGATGATCGTTTACACCAATTACTACTGTTATATCCACATCATCTGCATTGTCGGAAGGAACTGATAAGGCTACCTTTTTGGCCCCAGCTGTCAAATGCTTCGACATCTTTTCTCGATTACGAAATACCCCCGTTGATTCCACAACAACATCGATGCCCAAATCTTTCCAAGGTAAATTTAAAGGATCTTTTTCGGCATAAATCCTAATCTTCCGCCCATTAACTATAAGATAATCTCCATCTACCTCTATCGTACCAGGAAATTTTCTATGCACAGAATCGTACTTTAATAAATGCGCCAGGGTTTTTGAATCGGTTAAGTCATTAATAGCTATAACCTCTATTTCATCTTTTTCGAGTAAAGCTCTGAAAGTGAGCCTGCCTATACGGCCAAATCCATTAATTGCAATTTTTGCTTTAGCCATTTTTATAGTTTTTAATTTTCCTCTGCAAAAATAACAACTTCATCATAATTACTTGTTAAATTTAGTTTATATTTCATCAATATATGAGTAACAATAGCTTACACCCAAGAATAAATAATCTTTATACACCATTTGCATTTCAATAAATCTTTACTAAAAGCCAAATTTTCTTCTTTCTAAACTTTTAAAAAATTCTTACTTTCGTCGAAGTATTAACCTGAGACCATGCTAAGAGAAAATCCCATTTTGAAGATTTTTATCCCTTTGCTTGCAGGCATTTTTTTAAGTATTAGCTTCACTGAATTAAGAATCTCTCCGCTGGTGTGTGGCTGTCTGCTTCTGGCTACAGCTGTATATTTCATATTCTTTTTTATACGACTTCCATATAAAGTTCGATGGATTTATGGATTTATTCTCAACATATTGATGTTTACAACAGGAATATCTTTGGTAAGCCTCAAGGAATTTTCATTTAAATTTCATCATTTTTCTTCTGGTTTTATGTCAGAATATTATCAAGCTGAAATAGAAGATTATCCTCAAGTAAAGCCAAAAACCTACAAAGTAATAGCCAAAATTTATGGTTTATACGATTCGAACCAGTGGAAACCAGTTTCAGGAAAAATAATGGTCTATTTCGAAAAAACTCAGCAAGCGAGTGACCTGACTCCGGGAACGCGTATCTTATTCAAGGGAAATTATTTTAGTATAAAAAATTCAGGCAATCCAGGTTCCTTTGATTATAAAAATTATCTTGCCCGACGCGGAATCTATCACCAAATATATCTTAAAGAAAAAGACTGGAAAATTATTGGACAATCAAAAAATTTCAGTCTGAAGACTTTAGCCGCCAAAGCCAGAATGCAACTTCTTAAAATGATGAAGGCTAATGGTTTGAGTGGAAATGAGTACAGCGTAGCAGCAGCAATTTTATTAGGCAATAGTGATTATTTAGACTCAGAACTAAGACAAAAATACTCCGGAGCAGGAACAATGCACATTTTAGCCGTATCAGGTCTTCATGTCGGGATTATCTATCTCATTTTGTTTTCATTATTAGGTTTCATGACTAAAATGCCCAATGGAAGGCTCCTCAGGTCAATTATTGTGGTAGTTGCCATTTGGATATATGCAATTATTACAGGTTTAAGTCCATCGGTTACAAGAGCAGCTACCATGTTTACTTTTGTCTCGGTGGGTCAAATATTTAAGCGCAAAACTCCTATCTTCAATACTTTAACAGCTTCAGCTTGCTTTATTCTCATCTTTAATCCCTTTCTCATCAAGGAAATTGGATTTCAACTTTCATATTTAGCAGTAGCTGGGATTGTGGTTACTCAACCAGGAATCTATCAACTATTGAATTTCAAAAACAAGATAGCCGATAAAACATGGGGCATGATCTGCGTTTCCATTGCCTCTCAAATCGCTACTTTCCCAATTACCTTGTATTATTTTCATCAATTCCCAGTGTATTTTCTTATTTCTAATCTTCTTGTTATTCCTATATCTTATATCATCATGATGCTTGGGGTTGCGTTTTTGGTTCTACTGCCATTAAGTTATGTCGCTTTTTATGTTGGTAAAATTCTTTCGGCTTCTATCTGGTTAATGAACCAAAGCGTAAGCTGGGTAGAAGGATTACCAGGGGCAGTTGCAACGGGAATCTATATTACAACTTCACAATATCTTCTTCTCTATTTTATTATCATCATGCTTATTATCTTTTTCGCAAAGAACATTAAAACATACTTTATAACTGCCTTGGCTGGAATATTATTATTTATAAGCTTGGGCACAATTTATTTTAATGATCACAGTAAACAACAAAGCATTTACGTCATGAACTCGTCTCGCATACAGGGGCCATGGATAGTAGATGGATTCAATGCATGGAATTTCACATCTCAAGCCGAAGGCATATCAGAAAGCCTGCAAATACAGCAATCATTAAAAATTAAGAATATGCAGACTCTTACCAATACAAACTTGATACAATGGAATGATAGCTTCATCTATTATATTCCAAATGGTTCTAATTCATTGAATTACATTTCGATACAACCCGATTATTGCATTATCTCGGGAAAGCCAAATTTCAGTTTTGAAGAATTGCTCCGGAATATTCATCCACAGATGATAATTATGGATGGGAGCGTACCTCGATGGATTTGCACACAATGGAAAGAAGCTGCAAAAACAGCCCAAATAAACTATCATGCAGTGCCTCTGGATGGACTGCTACACATCAATATGAGAAAATAAGCTACTGGCCGCGTCTATCAGCTGCGACAAACCTTCCAAAAACGATCCCCCCGCTGTAGCAAACCCTGCCTGACCACCACCTCCTCCTTTTATTAAAGGTGATAAAACCTTAACTATTTCTCTGGCATCTAATTTTTTGTTTTCAACAAGATCATCACTAATAATCAGGCTAAATCCAGGTTTATTTTGATGAACATAAGCAATTAATCCTACAAAAGGATGATACTGCTGTTTTAATTTGAACAGCAAGTCCTTGGCCATTTGTGCATCAACATCACACTTTGTGCATAATAAATGGATGCCATTGGTAGATTTAATATTTCCAATAATTGACTCTAAAAGCGAATTTATTTTAAATTGTCGTAAGCTTTCAACCTCTATTTCAAGCTTTTGCTTTTCATCCAGGAGGTTTTTTACTCCTTTGATGGCATCAACCGGATTTTTTACAAGTGTTTTCACTTCATCGAGAATTTGAAGCTGCTGATTATAATAAGATACGGCAGCAGCGCCTGTAATTGCCTCAATTCGACGAACACCAGCAGCTATACCGGTTTCAGACACAATTTTTATTAATCCAATCTGTCCTGTGGCTTGCACATGAGTTCCTCCGCATAATTCGACAGAATATTCGGGATCGAAGGCTACAACTCTCACTCTTTCACCGTATTTCTCACCAAAAAGAGCCATTGCACCCATCTCTTTGGCTTCTTCCATCGGTAGATTTCTCCATTCTTTTAGTTTTAAATTTTCCCAAATTTTTTCATTGACCATAGATTCAATTTTCAGAATTTCATCCGAGGTCAATCGTGTATAATGAGAAAAGTCAAAACGCAAACGATTTTCATCTACCAGTGATCCTTTTTGCTCGACGTGGGATCCTAACACCTTGCGCAAGGCTGCATGCAACAGATGAGTTGCACTATGGTTATTAGCCGTAAGGCGACGTTTCTCTTTGTCTACTTTTAACAACACTGGTTGACTGACATCAGAAGGAATATGTGGAACTATATGAATAACAAGGTTATTCTCCTTGATAGTGTCATGGACCTCAATTTCTTCATTTCCTGAGATTATCCATCCTCTATCTCCAACTTGTCCGCCTGACTCAGCATAAAAAGGAGTGCGATTGAATACAATCTGATAATATTGTTTCTTAGTCGTTGTAACATGTCGATATTTAATGATTTCAGCCTCGGCTTCTAAAATATCGTAACCCACAAAAGTAGTTTCGGCTAATCCTGGATTTAGCTCAACCCAATCATCTGTATTAATGGCAGCGTCATCTCTTGAACGTTGTTTTTGCTCCTTAAGCTTTCGCTGAAAAGAATCCATATCGACTTTCCAACCTTTTTCATCCGCCATTAATTGGGTAAGATCGACAGGGAAACCATAAGTATCGTACAATTCGAAGGCAAAGTTTCCATCGATAATTCCTTTAGAAGGATGATTTTCGAGATAGATGTTGAATTTTTGTATTCCCGATTCAAGGGTACGTAAAAAATTAGCTTCCTCCTCGTTCATAACATTTCGAATAAGAATTTCCTGTGTAGCCAACTCGGGAAAAACCATACTCATTTGATCTTTCAATACAGGAACTAAGGAAACCATAAAGGGTTGGCGAAAACCTAAAAAAGTATAACCATAACGTACAGCCCTTCGCAAAATTCGTCGTATTACATAACCTGCCTTGTTATTCGATGGCAATTGACCATCGGCAATAGCAAAAGCTACTGCACGCAAATGATCGGCTACTACACGCATGGCAACATCTACCATTGGGTCTCTTCCGTAATCCTTGCCCGATAACTTCTCAATTTCTTGAATAATAGGTTGAAAAACATCGGTATCATAGTTGCTTTGTTTACCCTGTAAAACCATGCATAATCGTTCAAAACCCATACCCGTATCTACATGACGTGCAGGCAGCTTCATCAATTGACCACTGGCCATGCGGTTATATTCTATAAAAACCAAATTCCAGATTTCTATAACTTTGGGATGACCCTTATTGACGAGTGTACATCCAGGCTCAGCCATTCTTTCTTCTTCTGAACGAATATCTACATGAATTTCGGAACAAGGGCCACAAGGCCCAGTGTCGCCCATCTCCCAAAAATTATCTTTTTTCTTGCCAAAAAGCACTTTCTCACCACTCTGGAAACGTTTCCATATCTCGAACGATTCCTTATCGGCTGGTAAATTTTCGGCTTCATCTCCTTCAAATACAGTTACATACAATCTATTACTGTCGATTTTATATACTTCTGTAAGAAGTTCCCATGCCCAAGCAATGGCTTGTTCCTTAAAATAATCCCCAAACGACCAATTCCCTAACATCTCGAACATGGTGTGGTGATATGTGTCATGCCCAACTTCCTCCAAATCGTTATGTTTCCCAGAAACCCTTAAGCATTTTTGTGTATCAGCCACACGTGGAAATGGTGCAGGCCGATTTCCCAAAAAAATATCCTTAAACTGATTCATCCCTGCATTGGTAAACATTAAGGTAGGGTCATTCTTTATAACCATTGGTGCCGAAGGTAGGATTCGGTGCTGGCGTTCTGCAAAAAAATCGAGAAAAGTCTTACGTATATCGGCTGATGTCATCATGGGCTTTATTCCTTCCATTAAACCTATATCTTTTTTCCTAATCCTATCAAATAATATGAGCTCAATAATAAATGAACATTCATAATTATAAAATATTCAATAAATTATGCATATAATAAAAAATTTTCGCTTAAAGGCCGCAAATTTACATGAAAATATTATCTTTGCCATGAAAGTTTTATGTTTCAAATAATCATCTGTAAAAATCTGAAAAGCCATGGGACGGAAAATACGCTATTACTTTGATCCACTTACTTTAACGTATCAAATCATCCCTGTCAGATTTCGCGATCGCTTAAAAAGAGTTCTGTATATTTTAGCTGGCGGATTGGTATTTTCTACAGTTGTTATTGCGCTTGCCTTTAAATTTCTATCTTCTCCCAAAGAAAGAATTTTATTAAGACAAATTGAACAGTATAAGGTACAGGTAGAAGCCATGAACCATGAGCTCGATCAAATGCAAAAGATTTTAGCCGATCTGCAAAATCGTGACGATAATATTTACAGAGTAATTTTCGAAACAGAACCTATTCCTTCCAGTGTCAGGCAAGCAGGTATAGGGGGATCCAAACGTTATGAAAATCTCGAAGGCAATGATAATCTTAAGCAATTATTAGAAACCGCCAAGAAACTCGACAAAGTAAAAAGTCAAATCTATGTGCAATCAAAATCGTTTGATGAGGTTTTTGAATTGGCAAAGAAAAAGGAAGCTATGGTTAAAGCTATTCCTGCTATTCAGCCTGTGAGCCAACGAGATTTGAAATATATTTCTTCATATTTTGGTTATAGAATCCATCCCTTTTATAAAACTGTGATGTTTCACGAAGGCATTGATTTTACTGCACCTAAAGGTACTAAAGTTTATGCCACAGGTGATGGAAAAGTTAAAGAGGCTTCATTGATAAATCTAGATGGTTTTGGTAAAAAAATAATCATCGATCATGGTTTTGGTTATCAAACCGTTTACGCCCACCTCAATTCCCTTAATGTAAAGCCTGGGCAGAACGTAAAGCGGGGTGATGTTATAGCTACTGTAGGCACGAGTGGCCTCTCAACAGGCCCGCATTTGCATTACGAAGTTATTTATAACCACCAAAAAGTGAACCCGGCTTATTTTATGTTTGACATAGACCCGGCCACCTTCCAAGATATTATACGTCAATCGTCGGATTACAAAGAATCTTCCAATATCCTTGTAGCTGAATAATTTTCTTACATCTAAATTCAGTAAAATTCTTCATGTCTTCCCACAACCATCAGGAAAAAAAAGAACAATTGTATTATACAATTGGTGAAGTAAGTAAAATGTTAGATGTAAATCAAAGTACACTAAGGTATTGGGAAAAGGAGTTTGAAGGTATACATCCTTATCGTAATCGAAAAGGAACTCGTTTCTATCATATAGAAGATGTAGAAACGCTACGATTAGTCAAGTATTTGCTTAAAGAAAAAGGATTTACCATTGCAGGAGCACGCGATTATCTGAAAACCAATCGTAGCCATGCCCTCAAAAACATGGACATCGTCGAAACTCTAAAAAACATCAAGGAATTTCTTATTCAGCTACGCAATAATCTATAAAGTGCTTTATGTTTTTCTATCATCTTCTCGACTGGTTTTTTACCATTTTCCATTCGACTTTGATGATATTCAATCTTATTGGATGGTGTTTTGCTAAACTGCGTAAGCTTAACCTCATCACTTTACTACTTACGGCTTCAATGTGGACAATAGCAGGCATTTGGTATGGCTTGGGTTATTGCCCACTTACCGATTGGCATTATGACGTCTTGAGAATTCTGGGTTATCACAACCTTCCAAATTCTTATCTGCAGTTTATTGTGTATCGACTGACAGGCCTAAACTTAAGTACACCAATTGCTGATATCATTACCGTGGGTGGACTTATCTTGTCCTTGGTTATATCCATCATCCTTAATTATCATGACTACCAAAACAAAAGAAAGAATAGACAGGAAGCACCCAGGATGTCAGAAGATGAAAATGTAAAATGAAGATTAATGAATATTCGCCTCAGTAATATTTTTGGTCTTTTAAGAATCTACCTACATAATCGATAATTCCATCGTGCAAAGATGTAAAATTAGGAGCAAGACCCGTTGCTTCGAGTTTATGAATATCGGCCTGTGTAAAATACTGATATTTATCGCGGATATCTATAGGAGTATCAATAAATTCAATGGCTGGGGGAAGCTCGAGAGCCTCGAATACAGCCTCTGCAAGCCTAAGAAATGGTTCTGCTTTCCCTGTGCCCAGATTATAAATTCCAGAAACAGGTCTGTTTTTCCAAAAGCGAATCAAAGTTTCTACTACATCGAAAACATAAATAAAGTCTCTTTTCTGCATTCCATCGGCATAATCAGGTCTATGCGAACGAAATAGCCTTACTTTGCCTGTATTTCTGATTTGATTAACTGAATGAAAAATTACAGACGCCATCCGATTTTTATGATATTCATTAGGCCCATAAACATTGAAAAACTTAAAACCAGCCCAAAATGGAGGGGCTATTTCCTGCTGAAGAACCCATTTATCGAATTCATTCTTTGAAATGCCATAAGGATTCAATGGTTGAAGAAAAGGGATAAGATGATGATCGTCACTATAACCCAACTCTCCTGCACCATACGTAGCAGCACTCGAGGCATATAGTAAAGGTATTTGATGTTGACTGCAAAAATCGAAGATCTGTTTGGAATAATTGAGATTGAGAACATCGAATACTTTCTCATTCATTTCGGTCGTATCGGTACGGGCGCCTAAATGAAAAACAACCTCAATATCAGCAGAAAGCTCATGAGCACGTCGCAAAAAATCTTCTCTGGGTACGCACAGAGCATAATGTTTATTTATCCAATTTGGTTTTTTAAGATTTGACGAGAAATCATCAACTAAAATCAGATTTTCGTAACCCAATTCATTCAATTTGCCTACAAGGCAACTCCCAATAAATCCCGCAGCTCCAGTAACGATAATTTTTTTTGGCATTAAAACGAAAGAAATAAAACAATCAATCAGATCAAAAGATTATACATTTTAACGTGGAAGCACATTCAGAGCTTCATGAACTGAAAAAGTAAGGTTTTGAATAGCTTTTTCTATGTCCCATCCTTCTTCATCAGGGGGACCAATATAATTTGAAACCGCTCTTAATTCAATAAAAGGCACTTCACTGGCAAGACAGCTAAAGAAGAAGGCACCACCTTCTTGAGTCTCGATATCGGCCTCTATATTAGAATGATAGGTATTGGGACGTCTTTCGGTAAGATTTACCAGATTAACTGTGGCTCCACGAGCCGTTGCCAGATTCTTGAACCCCATTACTTGATTGAAATGAGGATTCTGTAATATAGTATTCTTACAAGCAGTAGGCAAACTGGTATCAAACCCCATGTCCTGTAAGTACTTAAACCCAGCATCATCACTCATCCCGAATTCAGGAAAAAATTCTTCATTTACGTTAAGCACCGTACCAGGAGAAAATTCCTTTCGAAAAGAACTGCATATTCCAGCATCGAGCACTAAATTATATTGGGTATTTTGCAGAGCCTTTCCTACTCCAAAAGCAGTAGCTACCATGCCCATACCTGTCACCAATACATCAATGCGATGCTCACCATATCGAAAAGAATAATTGTTTCCAGAATACTTACGTAAAAAGCTAAACCCATCCATCAAAGGCTTTGCCTCCAGCCAAGTGGCTGTAACTAATAAAATACGCATTATAAAAACTTTATGAATGTACTTTTATTTAATCTACTATCAAAACTTAACCCGATTTCGAAGACAAAACTATAAGACTTAGTATCAGTGGCCTTATTATGCTTTGCCCTTTCGTTTAGATTTGCTTGATGTGTGATATGATTGCTCTATTCTATTGCAAAATTATATTTTTTTTTTGAATAGCAAGTGAAATAAAACTCAAAAACAATCATTAAGGTGAGTATGACCAATGAAAACATAAAACAACCATCGAAGCTCAACACTCTTTATATTTTTTTATTTTCAACAATTTAATTATAAGCGAACGCTTTGAAATGCGATCTGGACTTTAACACTGAAGGGTATTCTTCAAGTGCTCAAATTAAATCTTTTAAAACTGTAAAATCCTTTTCAAGTTGAGGAGTTAAAATTGAAGGAAAAAGGATACTTCATTTCTATTCATCATTCATTGAAGAAAGCATTTCGCACAACTCACTTAGAATCATTGCGGTAGCTCCCCAAATCTTCGTTTCACCCACGCAAAAAGCCGGAGCCTCTATAGGAGCTTCATTTGAGGCTTGAAAAACTTCAAAGTGTTTGTAATTATCATTCATAAGACAACTAAGCCGAATTTTAATCACCTTCTGTACCTCTTCGGGTTGAGGATAAAAATCATCACAGCCGTCGGCAAGAGCAACAAATGGATAAATCATAAAATTGCTCAAGGGGAGATAAAGAGGGGTAAGCTGACCTAAAATGTTAACATGATTGCAATTGAGGGCAATTTCTTCGGCTGCTTCGCGTAGAGCAGTATCCATTAAGGTTTTATCTTGAGGCTCACGGCGACCACCCGGAAAAGAAATCTGCCCAGAATGTGGCCCCCCATCTTCAGTTCGATGAATAAATACGACTGCATAATCATCGGAATCTTCTACTAAAAGAACCAAAACCGCACTCTCTATGGGTATAGCATCTGCAGGTGGAATATGTCTTCTACCCACGGGCGCCATTTTTTTCTGAGCATCCCAGCCGGGTAAATAACTCGAAAGCCTTTCCTGCAATTTGCTGATATCTATTGCCTTCCCCTTCACAATTCGTTAATTTATTTTTGGATATCGATATATTCTATCCCTTCCTCAACTAATAACAAAATAAATTATCTTTTGACTGCCATCAAACTGATTTTAATAAAATTATTCAAGAGGTAATTCCTCAACCATTACATAAATGTATTTTGCCAACTAAAGCCTTATTTGATCAATTTTTTGCTTCTGCTTTTAGCTAGTCATAAATTTTGATGATAGGAAACCTTACTTTTTATTTTCAAAGCCTTAATAAAAGAAGAAGGCTTTCATTTTATTCAAACTTTGAACTGCATGACTTAAAATTCGTTGGGGTATTGAATTTTTTAGTACTTTTATTGCCGGTATGATTTACGATGTTTACATGGAAAAAACCAAGGAAAAAACTATTACACAAGAAGTAACAGGCACCATCGATGTAAAGGATTTAATTCTTTTTAACGATGATGTAAATACTTTTGATTATGTGATAGGATGTTTGGTCGAAGTATGCGGACACACTTATGAACAAGCGGAACAATGTGCCACTATAGCACATTTGAAAGGCAAATGTCCTATAAAAATAGGAACTTATGAGGAACTCAAACCTCTATGTGATGAGTTGACACGTCTGAAATTGACCGTCTCAATCAAATAGCCCTATGAGCTGGAGCATTATCATCATTTTAATTGTAATTGGGCTAATATTTATGGTCCTCGAAATTCTGGTAATTCCCGGCACTTCGGTAGGAGGCATTGTGGCTCTGGCTTGTTTAGGCATTGCTATATGGCAGAGTTTTGCTAACTATGGAATGACAGCTGGCTTGATTACATTAGGTGTTACTTTGCTTGTCAGTTTCTTGGCACTCTATTTTTCTTTAAAGTCGAAAACATGGAAGCGGCTTATGCTAACTGAGGAAAATACTGCAAAAGTAAATGTAATAGATGAAGACATCGTAAAACCCGGTAAACAAGGAATAACCATTTCAAGATTAGCACCAGCTGGAAAGGTCGAAATTGATGGTCAGGAATATGAAGCCCATACGTTCGGGGAATATGTAGATCCTGGTCAAAAGGTGATAGTCGTAAAGATTGAATTCAATAAAATTTATGTAAAATCCATTTAATCAACATTTTATGTCAACTACACTATTAATTATTATCATTGGACTGGCGGCCCTTTTTGGGTTATGGATCATTTTTTACTTTATTCCTGTAGGTTTATGGTTTTCAGCCTTAGTGAGTGGGGTGAGAATCTCATTGTTACAATTGATTTTGATGCGTTGGAGAAAAGTACCTCCAGCGGTCATAGTCAATAATCTGATTGCTGCCACAAAAGCTGGATTAAAGATCAATGCCAATGATCTTGAAACCCATTATTTAGCTGGAGGACGCGTAAAATCGGTAGTTAATGCTTTAATCTCGGCCGAAAAAGCCAATATGGGTTTAGACATCAAGACGGCCACTGCCATCGATTTGGCTGGAAGAGACGTATTTGAAGCGGTGCAAATGTCGGTTCAGCCTAAAGTAATAGATACTCCTCCGGTTACTGCCGTTGCAAAAGATGGGATTCAGCTCATAGCCAAAGCCAGAGTAACCGTTCGTGCAAACATTAGACAACTGGTTGGAGGTGCAGGCGAAGAAACCATACTCGCCCGAGTTGGAGAAGGCATAGTTTCGAGCATTGGCTCGGCCGAAAGCCATAAAATCGTGCTCGAAAACCCGGATTCTATTTCTAAATTGGTGTTGCAAAAAGGACTCGACTCAGGTACGGCCTTCGAAATTCTTTCCATCGATATTGCTGATATAGATGTCGGCAAAAATATTGGAGCCGTTCTTCAGATGGATCAGGCTTATGCTGATAAGAACATCGCTCAAGCCAAGGCCGAAGAAAGAAGAGCCATGGCAGTGGCACTCGAACAAGAAATGAAGGCCAAGGCTCAGGAAGCTCGCGCTAAGGTCATAGAAGCAGAATCGGAAATCCCTAAAGCCATTGCCGAAGCTTTCCGCAACGGTAACTTAGGCATCATGGACTATTACCGTTTCGAAAATCTGAAGGCAGATACCAAAATGCGCGAAAGCATAGCTACCCCGCCCTCTAAACCTAAAAACGCTAATGATGACGACCTGACGCATCAGTGATGAATGGCGATGGGATGGAGTGAGTGATAAATGAAGATCTATCAATAAAAGATTGTTAAATTCTTTTCGGCAAATGAAATAGCCATATTGCATTTGCACAGTAAAACGCACTGCATGTAGCCAAACCTGCAACATGCAGTGCATTTCTTTTATTTATTTCGATTTATCCGGATAAGGTGGTACAGGCGGAAATTTTTCGGGCCAGTTTTGCAATTCTTGTAAAATCACCTCAATGGCCTTATTCAGTTGCTCATCTTCTCCCTCATATTCTTTGGCTGGATCGTTCCAAACTTCTATATCTGGTTCTACACCATAACCTTCTATGATGAACGATTTTCCTTCTACATCATAAGGAGCAAATTCGGGTTTATTGAGCATGCCTCCGTCTATAATAGGTAATGTGCCGCGTATTCCTACAACACCTCCCCAAGTACGCTGTCCGATAGTTTTTCCTAACTTATAATATTTAAACTGGTAAGGGAAGAGGTCACCATCAGAAGCCGAGTAGCGGTCAATGAGCAGAACCTTCGGCCCCCACAACATTTGCGAAGGACGTGTCGTAACTGCACCATTTCTTTGAACACTGAAGGTTGCAGCTTCTCGTCTTAATCTTTCTATAATCATGGGAGATACATTTCCTCCTCCATTGCCACGATCATCTATTATCAAAGCACGCTTGTCCAATTGCGGATAGAAATATTTTGCAAACTCATTCAAACCTTCTACTCCCATATCTGGGATATGGATATATCCAACCTGCCCGTTAGTGGCTTTATTCACTTTCTCAATATTCGACCTTACCCAATTAAAATAATACAATTTGGATTCGCTTTCAATGGGTTTTACGAGAACTTTTCGTGATGCTGAAGGATCGGGGGTAGAAGCAATGCTCAATTCTACCAGAGAACCTGCCTTGCCCACCAAAGAAGTATAAATATCGAGCATTTGATTGGTTGACTGGCCATTTACGGCAAGGATAAAATCCCCTTCCTTGATGTTCAAACCCGGCTCTGTGAGAGGTGAGCGCAAAGAAGGATCCCAATTTTCTCCCTCCAGTATCTTATCAATCTTGAAATAACCCGAGGCATCTTTACTTAAGCGTGCACCCAAGAGGCCAGTTTTTATTCTTTGGGGTTCGGGCTTGTCGCCACCTCCTACGTAAGCATGCCCAATATTCAATTCACCAACCATTTCACCAATAATATAATTCAAATCATTGCGATTGTTGACATGTTTTACGAGAGGCTCATATTTTTGGTAAATAGACTCCCAATTCACGCCATGCATGTTAGGATCGTAAAAAAAGTCGCGCATCTGTCTCCATGATTCTTTGAAGGCTTCAGCCCATTCCTCCTTTAAATTCACAAAGACTTTCATATCGGATAAATTGATGGATTCTTCCGGCTGAATCTTCGACTGAGGTGCATCGACAATATAATATTTTCCTCGGGCTGCCATCATCATTTTCTTGCCATCCGGACTAAGAACAAATGCAGTATATTCTCCAATGATGGTTTCCTTTTTATTGTTTAAGTCGAAATAACATAGCAAGGCTTTCGATTCTTTAGAATTAACGCGATTGTAATAGATCCCCTTTTCGGTAGGTGTGAGATTCCAAAAACGACCGGGTTCAACTTCTATAGCAATAGAACGTGTTTCTATCCCATCAAAATCAATCTTCACTTCCAAAGGAGTCGTAGATGCTTTAGTTTCGTCCTTTTTTACCTGAGAGTCTGGTTTTTTTTCTTGGGCAGGGGCATTTGATTCAGAGTTTGGGGCAAAGGGTGAAGGTGTTTGTTTAGATAAAGGAATCAGATAGATTTTCTGCATATCGATGTAAGCATGATTCCATTCTGTCCATGAATAGACGGGATTGAACTCGCGGTTAGAAGCGAAATAGAGATACTTTCCGTCGGGGCTGAAGGCTGGAGAAGTGGCGTCGTACCAACGATCGGTTGCAAAACGTTTTTCACCTGTAGCAACTTCATAAACTACAATACGCGAAGATGTACGAGTAGCAGGTAAACTATAAGCAATCCAGCGATTATCGGGTGACCATGTAAATGAATTGAATTCACCTTCAAGGGTCTGGTCAACCAGCGTAATCTTCTTTGTATTTACATCGATGTATTGCAATCGCTGCAGTTTATCCGACCATAAAATCTTTTTGCTGTCGGGTGACCAAAGCATAGAATATTTATAAGTATCCCCTAAATGTGTAAGTTGTTCAGCTGTTCCACTTCCATCGGCCGGTTGAATATATATCTCGTCTTCACCGTTTCTATCACTGATATAAGCGATGTATTTCCCATCGGGAGAGCAAGCAATATCACGTTCGTGAATTGCCGAGGTAGAAGTAAGGTTGAATGTTACACCTTCTTTGGCAGGAACAGAAAATATATCACCACGAGCATCGAAAAATGCTCTCTTTCCGTCGGGCATCATGTCCCATGAGTTGATGCTTTTCGAAGCATCTTTCCAAGTATCACGACTTAAAAGAAAATCATCTCCCAGAAGAATATTTACCCTTTGTGCCCGGCGGGTTTTCAAGTCAAAAACATAAATATATCCTCCATTTTCGTATATGATGGCATCGTCGCCAAGACTTGGAAATTTAATATCAAATTCCGTATAATTTGTCAATTTCTCGGTTTGACTGGTTTTTATGTTATAGCAGAAAAGATTCATAGTTCTGTCTCTATCGGAGAGGAAATAAATAAAATCATCTTTCCACATGGGGAAGATATCCTGATGGATATTATTAGTAATATTTTGAGTTTTTTTAGTTTTAAAGTCATAAATCCAGACATCATCGGCCATGCCGCCCTTATAATATTTCCAAGTTCTGAATTCTCTAAATACCTGATTGAAGGCTAATTGTGACTTATCGGGAGAGTAGGAGCAAAAGCCACCCGAGGGCAGTGGAACTTCCTGGCTCAGGCTTCCTTGAATATTTACCACGAAAAGCTGTCCTTTAAAATCGTTGAAGCTTTGTTTGCGTGAGCGATATACAATGGATTCGTTATCGCGCCATGTCATTACGATGTTATTTGGCCCCATACGGTCAGAGATATCATCGCGCTGTAAAGTTGCCGTATAAGTCAAGCGACGGGGAACGCCACCTTCGGCAGGGATAACGTAAACTTCGGTATTTCCGTCGTATTGTCCGGTAAAGGCGATCCATTTCCCATTGGGTGAAAAGCGTGCAAACATTTCATAGCCATTAGCATCGGAAGTAAGTTTACGGGCAATACCCCCAGATTTATCTACAGTATAAAGGTCGCCTGCATAGCTAAAAACAATCTGATTTCCATGAATGGTTGGAAATCTCATTAATCTTCCTTCTTCCTGAGCTTTCAATCCAAATGTGATGAATATCAGGAAAACGAACAACAGGTTAGCAATTTTTCTCATTTCAAAAGCTTTAAAAATTTGAAGGCATAAAGTTATTGAAAAAGACCTTTCAAGTATGCAAAAAAAATGACAATAAATTAAAAAAGGCCATATCACTCCAGATACAGCCTTTTTGATTAACCAAAACCTAAAATTATGAAAACACTTAGAGATTTGCGTATTCGTTGATGATTCCCTTCACATCTTCGGGAGCTACACGTCCATAAACTTTTTCGCCTATCATGACGACAGGTGCCAGACCGCAGGCTCCCACACATCTGAGGCAAGACAAAGAAAAGCGACCATCGGGTGTACTTTCGCCCACCTGAATATTCAGTTGTTTGCGAAACTCATCGAGAACCTTCTCTGCCCCTCTCACATAACAAGCCGTTCCCAGACATATAGAAATAGAGAACTTCCCCTTGGGTACCATCGAGAAAAACGAATAAAAGGAAACAATACCATACACATGGGCTACCGAGACATTCAATTCCTTAGCTACTACTTCCTGTACTTCGGCCGGAAGGTAACCAAAAATTTCCTGAGCCTTGTGTAGAACATTGATGAGTTCACCTTTATCGTTATTGAAGGATTTACAGATATTTTTCAGTTGCTGGACTTTCGATTCGGGTAATTTAATGACAGCCATTTTGTGTAATGTTTTTTAGTGAATAAGAGAATATTTATTCGATCACAATTTGGGTACTTTTATCGAAATACTGCGTATGCAGTAGATGATGCGACATTTCGCTGAGTGGTTGTCCGAGAAATTCCTCATATAATTGAATGATATAAGGATTTTCGTGAGATTTACGAAGGGCTTTGTTGCGGTCTTCTTCATAGAGAGCTTTTTGTCTGGCTTTAAGTATTGAAGCATCACCATGATGAAGAGGTTGACCACCACCTCCAATACATCCGCCCGGGCAAGCCATGATCTCGATGGCATGATATTGCGACTTACCGTCTCTTACTTCCTCGAGCAGTTGGCGTGCATTCCCCAATCCATGGGCAATGCCTATACGCAGTTCCAAACCGTCGAAATTCACGGTAGCGGCTCTCACTCCTTCGAGCCCTCTCAGCTCCTCGAAGTCGACTCTGGGTAAAGGCTTTTTCGTATAAAGTTCATAAGCTGTTCTAACGGCCGCTTCGATCACTCCTCCAGTGGTTCCAAAAATGACTGCAGCTCCCGTCGATTCCCCCAAAGGACGGTCGAAATCGCTTTCGGGAAGCGAGTTGAAATCAATATTGGCCAGTTTAATGAAATTAGCCAGTTCACGAGTAGAAAGCGAAAAATCAACATCGGGATTTCCATCGGTCAAAAATTCTGACCTCTGGCATTCATATTTCTTAGCCAAACAAGGCATAATGGATACTACTACCAGATTATTACGATCGATGCCCAGTTTTTTGGCGAAATAAGTTTTTGCTATTGAACCAAACATTTGCTGAGGTGAACGTGCCGTGGAAGGAACATCCTTCAATTCAGGGAAATTATGTTCAAAAAAATTTACCCATGCAGGACAACAAGAAGTAAGTATAGGAAGCCGTACATTTCTGTCGCCTGATAAATATCTGGTGAGACGGTCGAGGAGCTCACTGCCTTCTTCCATAATCGTAAGATCAGCGGCGAAATCGGTGTCGAAAACATAATCGAATCCTAATTCGCGCAGTGCGGAAACCATTTTCCCTGTCACCAGGGATCCGGGTTCGAGGCCAAATTCTTCTCCTAAAGCCGCCCTAACAGCCGGAGCAGTTTGTACTATCACAGTTTTGGTTGGATCAGCCAAAGCCGAAATTACCTGACGGGTGTTGTCCACCTCGGTAAGTGCACCCGTTGGACAAACTGCTACACATTGGCCACAATAGGTACATGGAGATTTTTCGAGATTCATTTCGAAAGCCGGTGCTACAACTGCCATAAACCCTCTGTTAATGGCCGAAAGGGCACCTACGGTTTGAATATCGTTGCACATCATTTCGCACCGTCTGCACAGGATGCATTTATCCACATCGCGAATTATGCTTGGAGATGTATCCTTGCGGTAAGTAGATTGTTCGCCTTGATAGGGAATATCTCGGATTCCCAAACGATGAGCTAAGCTTTGTAGTTCACAATTGCCCGACTTTGGACAAACCAGACAATCAAAAGGATGGTCGCTGAGGATGAGTTCCATTACGGTACGGCGAGCATTCAATACGCGAGTGCTGTTGGTTTTGACCACCATACCTTCGGTTACTTCAGTAGCACACGCCGGAGCAAGATTTCTACGGCCCTGAACCTCAACCACACAAATACGGCAACCACCTGGTTTGTTTTCGATATTCATTCCCTCCAGATTGAAATAACAAAGTGTTGGGATCTCGATGCCCACTTTTCGGGCAGCATTCAAAATACTGGTTCCTTTTTCTACCTCGACTGATTTTTTATCTATGGTTAGTTTTACGAGTTCCATGTTTCGAAATTTGTTAAAGATTCAACATTTTATTGAAGTAAAACGGCGTTGAATTTGCACTTTTCCATACAAGTTCCACACTTGATGCAAATTTCCTGATTGATTGTATGAGGCCCCTTACGTTCGCCAGATATAGCATTTACGGGACAGGCTCTTGCACACGCCGTACATCCCGTACAGGCTTCAGGATCGATTACATACTTCATGAGGCCCTTGCATGAACTTGCCCTGCATTTCTTGTCGATTACATGCTCGACGTATTCATCCCAGAAATTGTCGAGGGTAGAAAGTACGGGATTAGGTGAAGTTTGACCCAATCCGCAAAGGGAAGTATCCTTAATGACTTCGCTGAGATTCTTGAGTTTGGCCAGATCCTCCGTGGTGCCTTCTCCTTTAGTAATCTTATCGAGGATTTCGTATAAGCGTTTATTCCCAATTCGACATGGAGAGCATTTCCCACACGACTCATCCACTGTAAATCCAAGATAAAACTTAGCAATGGAAACCATACAATCGTCTTCATCCATTACGATCATCCCGCCCGAGCCCATCATCGAGCCGGCAGCCAACAAGTTATCGTAATCGATTGGCGTATCGAGATGACGAGTCGTAAGACAACCTCCTGAAGGACCACCCGTCTGGACGGCTTTAAACCCCTTTCCTCCCCTGATGCCTCCACCAATCTTAAAGATTACATCTCGAAGGGTCGTTCCCATGGGAACTTCTATCAAGCCTACATTATTGATCTTACCGGCAAGTGCAAATACCTTGGTCCCTTTCGATTTTTCCGTTCCAATAGAAGCAAACCATTCAGGCCCTTTATTGATAATAACCGGAATGTTGGCGTAAGTTTCTACATTGTTCACATTGCTCGGCTTTCCCAGAAAACCATGTTCAGATGGGAAAGGGGGTTTGAAGGTAGGTTCACCTCGTTTCCCTTCCATGGAATGAATCAACGCGGTTTCTTCTCCGCAAACAAAAGCTCCAGCCCCATATCTTAATTCTATATCAAAATCGAACCCCGAATTAAAAATATTTTTACCAAGTAAACCATATTCTTTAGCTTGATTAATAGCTATTCTGAGACGTTTAATGGCCATAGGATATTCTGCACGAATATAAACCAGCCCTTTGCTGGCGCCTGTACAATACCCATTGATAGCCATGGCTTCGATGACCGAATGAGGATCGCCTTCCAGAATGGAACGATCCATAAATGCACCCGGATCGCCTTCATCAGCATTACAAATCACATACTTTTGGTCTGATTTTACTTTTGCCGTAATTTCCCATTTCAAACCTGTGGGGAAACCACCACCTCCACGCCCACGTAATCCCGACTTCTTAATCATTTCGATGACCTGCTGTGGAGTGTATTCAGTAAGGCACCTGCAAAGAGCTACATACCCATCGCGAGCAATGTATTCGTCAATATTTTCCGGATCAATAAAACCACAGTTTCGTAAAGCTATCCTTATCTGTTTTTTCTGAAAACCGATCTCTTTGCTACCTGTAGCAAGAAGTTCTTTTTCAGGTTCAAGATAAAGCAAACGTTCGACCCGACGACCATTTAAAACATGTTCTTTCACAATTTCTTCGGCATCTTCAGGCTTCACGTGAATATAAAAAGTATTACCGGGAATCACCTTCACAATAGGACCCTTATCGCAGAACCCAAAACAGCCCGTTGACACTACTTTGACTTCATTTTCTAAGCCATTGCGTTCAAGGGATTCCTCAAGAGCATTTCGTATAGATTCACTCTCCGACGAGCGACATGTTGTCCCTCCGCAAATCAGTAAATGCATTCTGTATTTTGCCATTTTTTATGGTGTTTTACTACTTATGTTATATGGTGTGATAATTCACGGGAATGATCCCATCGATGAGTTCGCCGTTTTTAATGTATCTTTCGATGATTTCATCGGCTTTCCTGACGTTAACCTTGCCAAATACGATCGGTTCTTGACCGGGAAGTTTTACTTCTATCGTAGGTTCAGCATAACTGTAACCCATATCTCCGGTTTGAGTAACCACGGCTTCGATGTTTCGTTTTTCAAGCTCATCCCTTAAAAAGGTCATCACTTCTTTCGCACCCGAAGCAATCCCGCTTGTGCCAAATCCAACTTTTATCTGAACTACCTTTGATGGATCGAAGCTCTTCTCACGAAATTGAATCCTTTTCCCAAAATCTTCCTTTATTTTCCTTAAATCTTCAAATGACTTTATCTGAGACATGTGGTGGATATTTTTAAGGTTTATGATGTTAAAATTAACACAATCAATTTCTTAATTGCTAAATCTTCAACTTAAATTTCCTGTGCAAAGATAATTAGAAGTTTTCTTTATTTGTTAAAAAAATAACAATGTTAATAAAATAACAGTAATTTAAAAGAATTCTAAATAAGGACGATCGATAATGTATTCAAAATAAGTATTTTAAATACTAATTCGCAAAATTATGCAATGTTTTATTCCTTTGTTTATCAAAATTACATTTAACTTCGTATAAAACAAATTTTACTTGCATCTTCATTATGCTTAAAAATTGTTTCATGTTTTCGATGAATCGCTTCCAATGGAGATTTAAGCTTTTCGGTCTTCTGACCATTGGGCTTACTTTACAAAGTTGTATTACACAGCGCAAAATCAGCTTTTCGACTTTGACACCTGCCGAAATTACCCTATCTCCCGAAATATCGGAAGTTTGTCTGATTAATCATGGTATTTCTGAACCAGAGGATTCGAATGGAGTTTTTTATGGATTTGCCGGACAACTATATTATGATTCGACCAAATACGATACCTTAATATCATGGGCGGTAATGGATGGTTTGACCGATGGTTTTGCAACCTCGCAGCGATTGGTAATATCAGGGGAACCTCTTTTATGGCTACGTAGCAGTATTGAAAAGGAAACTTTTGCATTCATTTCCGATACAATGATGGATTCTTTTTGCCCTTCCAACATTGCCGATGCTTCATTGATCATCGATAAGATGAGTATATTCGATAATTTCGACTATTTTTTGATGGATAACGGATTGTATTATATGCAATTAACTGCTCTGGCAGCAATAGGTTTCCAGTTTTACGACTTGCAAAACAAACAATTAGTCGACCAATATATTTCGATAGACACTCTTTCATATTCGACTTATGGTTATTCATGGGAAAAAACCATCGCCACTCTGCCAGGAAGAGCAGAACTTTACCAAGACATTGCTTACGATATTGGGAAAAAATATGCATGGCGTCTCACGCCAGGACTAAAAAAGCATCAAAGATTCTATTACCTCACTAATGATAAAGACATTCAAAAAGGACACGAATACGCCAATCAGGGTCTTTGGGCTACCGCTGCCCGATACTGGATAAAGTTGACCGATAATAAAAACAAACGCAAGGCATATTTATCAGCTTTTAACATGGCTCTGGCAAGCGAAATGGAAGGTCAGCTCGATATTGCCCTCTACTGGATAGATAGAGCCCTCGAAAAATACCACACCGCAGAAGCTGTGAAATATAAGACCATACTCGAACAACGACAGAAAGATTTAGATTTATTGATTAAACAAATGAGCATTAACCCTTAATTATTTTCAAAAATGGAATTTGAACAAGATAATGAGCTAATTGTGATAAGACTCTGGAAGGACGAGGAGATTCTATCGTCCCTGACTGAGTTTTGTAACAGCCACCAAATCAATGCAGGTTGGATTTCTGGAATTGGTGCAGCCGAAAAAATTATTGCAGGTTATTATGATTTTATCAGGAAAGAATATGTTTGGAAAGAATTCGAAGGAGTGCATGAAATTGTCCCCCTAACGGGAAATATCAGTCAGATAGGGGAAAAGGTGTTTTTGCATTTACACGTCAATTTTACCGACCACGATCTAAGGTCGTATGGTGGGCATTTAAAAAGTGCCATTGTGAATCCCACCCTCGAAGTAATAGTTTGCAAGCTCACTCGTCCTCTTGTCAGATTCTACGATATAGAAACAGGTTTATACTTGCTAAAATTATCCAATAACAATATTTAATTTATCGTAAGATGATAAAAACAAACCCCCGAGTTTCGCAACTGGGGGGTAGTTAAGTAGTCTTTAACCAAATCCTGTAAGAAAAAAGTACAGGTATGTATTCCATCCTGATGTGTCTAAATTCCACAACAACGGTTAGTTGTTGTAACCAAAACCATGAGTTCTTTTAACACATCACTTCTTTTGAGGCAATAACCTCCTTATGGTTTAACAGTGTTTATAAAAATATTATAAAGATAATTGTAAAACATTGAAATTCAGTATATAAATATTTCGATTCGGTTTTAGGTATACTTAGAAAGATAAGGTAGCTTCGATGTCCTAAAACTTAATGAATGGATTGATAAAAGATAAATATCTTATCACTTTTCCAGAAGTTTATATCATTCATTAATATGATTATATATCCAAAATCAAAGAACTTCAATTTAACATTTTAGCCAATATACCAGAACTTTATCTAATTAAACCACCCCGGACGTCGAGTGCCGCGAGCGAAGCGAGCGGTGTATGGAGACCTCCATTATTTTTGAGATCATATCATAACCCATACCGCGTTCTATGAAAATTTGCTGGAATTTTTTTTGATATTTTTGCCTTCTGATCCATCAACTCCCCTTCGAATGAAAAAATTTAGTCTTCTTTTTATTATCTTAATAACGAGCAGTATAGGCCTGCTTGCAGGCGGATATCAGGTCAGGTTGCAGGGAGCCCGTCAATCAGGAATGGGCCTTACGGGTACTTCGCTCATCTCAGGGGCAAGCGATATTTTCTATAATCCCGGTAGTTTAAGTTTTTTATCGAAAAAATTTGAATTTACCGCTGGTACCAATGCCATTTTTTCCAAAATCGAGTTTCGTTCCTTAGAATCAGATTATGTTGCCAAGACTAACAATCCTGTGAGTCTGCCATTTTTTTTCTATGGAGCTGGTAAGATTACCGATAAGATAACTGCAGGGTTAGGTATTTATACTCCTTACGGCAGCAAGACAGACTGGCCTGATGATTGGAGCGGTCGCTTTCTCATTCAAAATATTGCACTGAGCTCCATTTATTTTCAACCTTCTATAAGTTTTCAGATTCTAGATAATCTAAGTATTGGCGCTGGCCTGGCCTATGTGATGGGTTCGGTTGACCTGCAGAGAGCACTGCCATATAACGATCGATCATTTGTCAAGCTCAATGGAAATGCTTCGGCTTTTGGATTTAACATTGGCGTTCTATTCAAGCCTGCAGAATCAATGCATATTGGAATAGATTACCGTTCAAAGATTGAGGTTAAATTGGACGATGGCGATGCAAACTTTCGAATACCTGCTTCTCTTGTTTCTATTATCACAATAGAAAATAAATTTTCTTCCTCTCTCCCCCTGCCAGCGAATCTCGATTGTGGATTATCATGGCAGATAACACAGAAGTTACTTTTTTCATTCGAAATCAACTGGGTGTTGTGGAATTGTTACGATTCACTGACATTCACTTTTATCGAAAATGGTGATATGTTGAATAGTATAAATCCCCGTTTATATAGTAATTCAATCATTCCCCGATTTGGATTGGAATATCGGATTCAGCCCAAATTAAAAATTCGTACGGGTGCTTATTACGACAATTCTCCAGCCAACGATGAGTACTTTACTCCCGAAACCGTAACACTGAATACTCTTGGATTTACTTTTGGGCTCAGTTATCATCCAATTGAAAATTTGAATTTTGATTTTTCGTTTGTACAATTAATGGGTATAGAAGGCGAAAAGAAGTATAGTCCGGGTAATTTTGTAGGCAAGTATCGATCATCGGCCTCTATACCGGGTATAGGAATCTCTTATAGTTTTTAAATTAAAAATTTCTCCACGATGAAAATACAAGCTCTTTACTCCATTTTTTTCTTTTCAGTTTTGATGGGGGCGTGTGAACCCAAAACCGAAGAATTTGCTCCCAGCAGAGGTGAAGCAGATTTCTACCATTATGTAGCACTTGGGAATTCCCTTACTTCGGGTTATGCCGATGGGGCTTTATATAAATCTGCTCAGGCAATGTCATATCCTGCAATTCTATCAGAACAACTCAAGAAGGTTGGTGGAGGCAATTTTACTCAACCCGTAGTTGACAACGAAGATGGCCTTTTTGCCGGAAAATTATTTCTTGATTACAGTCTAGACTGTAATGGAGAATTTTCCCTTTCGCCAGTTATATCAAGCGGAAATCCCATAGGTTATCCCTTGGCAATCCGACCTGTTGGTTATTCGGTAGATAATTTCGGCGTTCCAGGTGCCAAAGTAGCACATCTTATCTTCCCTGGATATGGGAATCCACAGCGTCTGCAGCAAAATCCACCCACCGCCAACCCTTACTTCGTCAGATTTGCCAGCGATACTGGTACTTCTGTCTTAGCTGATGCCATGAAACAAAATCCGACTTTTTTTACTCTATGGATCGGCAACAACGATGTGTTAGGTTATGCTACTTCTGGTGGAGAGAATAATACAGCCGATGAATCCATAACTCTAGAAGGCAACTTCCACTTTGCCTATGAAACCCTCATCAATACTTTGACCTCAAATGGAGCAAAGGGTGCCTTAGCCAATATACCCGACATTACGTCCATTCCGTTTTTTAATACTGTCCCCACAATGGGTCTATATCTTGATGAAAACAGTGCCTCTTCTCTCAACCAAGCATATCACCAAGTAGAAATATTCATTCAAAGTCTTGGTTACCCCGATTTTGGTTATGGTTTCCAATTCAAAACCGGATATAATGCCTTTATTATTGAAGACCGTAATTTTCCATACCAGGTTCCTAAAGCATTGAGGGTTAGGCAAGCCAAACCTGATGAACTCATTTTGTTTACAATCCCTCAGGATTCTTTAAAATGCGGTGGTATGGGTTCGTATAATATTGAAAAACAGCGTCCTTATGGCATTCCGCAACAGTTTGTGCTCGATGAAGAAGAAATCGCACAAATTCAAAACGCAGTTAAACGATACAACGCCATCATCAACGAGTTAGCCATACAAAAAAATCTCGCACTTGTTGATGTAGCTAACTTGTTGCAACAGGCAAAATCGGGGATTACTTACGATGGACTGAATTTTGACATCAAATACATCAGTGGAGGGATTTTTTCACTCGACGGTATCCATCTTACCCCTCAAGGTGCAGCAATTGTTGCCAATTATTTTATCGAAGCCATAAACAAGCAGTATAAGGCCAGCATACCCAAAACCGAAATTACCCAATATCCAGGTATTAAATATCCAGAAACAATCCCATTGAAAAAGTAATAGCTTAGTATATAAATAAGATCCAGATAATTCCACATAAACTTTTCGTAAAATTAAATAAACTTCATCCATTCAACAAGCTGGTGCTTTTTGACAAGAAAATTCTTCCAACAGTTTGCACCCCAGTTCAAAATTATACATGGAGCTATTTTTACAAAAAATTTAAAAGGATCATTTGCAATCAAAATAAAACTCTTACCTTTGCAGCCCAAAATTGAAGAAGTAAAATTAGGAGAAACATGGCAAATCATAAATCTGCGATCAAACGCATTAAAACCAATCAGAAGAAAAGACTGGCCAACAGATATTATTCGAAGACCATGCGTAATAGCGTAAAGAATTTCCGCAAGATAGAGGACAAAGTTACGGCACAGAAAAAACTCCCACAAATCGTTTCAATGATTGATAAGCTATCAAAGAAAGGAATCATTCACAAAAATAAGGCTGCTAATTTGAAAAGCAAATTGATGCTCAAAGTCAATACTCTATAACAAGTTTCAAGAAAATTCCTGCTGAATCATCATAAGGTTAAAAGCCTCCTATTTTTATCAAATCCCATAAAATTGGGATTTTTTTATCTTTAATTATTGACCATTCCCCTTCGTTTCATTATAATTACCAAGGGAATAATTTTTAAAACCTATCGAAATTTTTTCTATCGGTTTGAAAAAACTGGTCAAACAAAAGATGAGCTGATAATAAGCCCAATACTGAAATTATAAAAAAAGCGTTTGAATTAACTGCTATAACAGAATAATCAAACGCTCGGAGTATTACAAATAAGTCTTTTATACCTATTCCAAAATATTGGGAGATGTATCGATTTTTTGATTAGAAATCCTTATGCCACACGATAATACTTGAAATTTTTTCCTGGATAACGTGCAACATTTCCCAGCAATTCTTCGATTCGTAAAAGTTGATTATATTTAGCAATGCGATCGGTACGGCAAGCCGACCCGGTTTTAATCAATCCTGTATTCATGGCAACAGCCAGATCGGCTATGGTAGTATCCTCGGTTTCACCCGAGCGGTGACTAATAATGGCGGTATAAGCAGAACGATAAGCCATATTGACTGCATCTATAGTTTCGGTGAGACTACCAATTTGGTTTACTTTAATAAGAATAGAATTTGCTACTCCCTTGCTGATTCCTTCTGCAAGTCGTTCAGTATTTGTGACAAATAGGTCATCGCCAACCAGTTGTATTTTATCGCCCAATTTTTGTGTCATCAATTTCCATCCATCCCAATCATCTTCGGCCATTCCATCTTCAATGCTAATAATGGGGTATTTATTCACCCAAGTGGTCCAGAAATCAATCATTTGTTGTGGGGAAAGCTTTTCTCCTGTAGATTTTTTAAGATGATAAACGTTTTCTTCAGGGATGTAATATTCGGAAGATGCAGGGTCGAGGGCTATGCAAATATCTTCACCGGGTTTATAGCCAGCTTGTTCGATAGCCTGAAGGATAAGCTGAATAGCTTCTTCGTTTGATTTCAAATTAGGTGCGAAACCGCCCTCATCGCCTACATTGGTAGAATAACCTGCCTTCTTCAGAACTTTGGCCAGATGATGAAAGACTTCGGAGCCCATGCGGAGTGCATCATTAAAACTCATCGCCCCCACCGGCATGATCATGAATTCCTGAAAATCGATGGAATTATCGGCATGAGAGCCTCCATTTAGAATATTCATCATGGGGATAGGGAGGGTATTTGCATTCGGGCCACCGAGATAATGGAAAAGGGGGAGATTGGCCTCGATGGCGGCAGCCTTCGCCACAGCCAGTGAAACACCCAGAATGGCATTTGCTCCTATCTTTCCTTTGTTGGGCGTTCCATCTATTTCGATCATTCGGGCATCGATTTCATTCTGATCGAAAATGTACATTCCTTTCAATTCATCGCGTAAAACAGTATTCACATTTTCGACCGCCTTCAGAACACTTTTGCCAAGATAATAAGAAGGATCCTCATCGCGCAGTTCGACAGCCTCATGAATTCCAGTAGATGCTCCTGAAGGGACGGCAGCTCGGCTTAAAACTCCATCATCGGTAATCACATCTACCTCAACAGTTGGATTCCCTCTCGAATCGAGGATTTGACGAGCACTGATAAAGGCAATATTACTCATTGTTTTTAATTTATTTTATGTTTGAATACCCTAAAAAATTCACAAAGATGGAGATATCTGGCATTTAATTTCGATCGGTTTTACTTAATGGTTTCCTTTTTTTTCGGAGTTTTTGGCTCGTCAGATGTGCCGGTAGTACCTCTTTTGCGGCCTCCTCGGCGTGTACGCTGAGTTTTGCCGGTTTTTGGAGTTTTTCCTGTCAACATCAATTCGTTGAAATCAACCAGTTCCATCATGGCAATTTCTGCTCCATCGCCCTTTCTGAAACCTAATTTCAAAATACGGGTATAACCTCCTGGTCGGTTCATAATTTTTGGGGAGATAACCCGGAAGAGTTCAGTAACGGCTTCCTTATCCTGAAGATAACTAAAGACAACTCGACGGTTATGAGTAGTATCCAGTTTGGAGCGGTTGATCAAGGGTTCGACATAAGTGCGGAGTGCCTTTGCCTTAGCCAGGGTAGTAACTATCCGCTTATGCTTTATGAGCGAAGTAGCCATATTAGCTTGCATGGATTTACGATGGGCACTTGTTCGGCCAAGGTGATTAATTTTTTTCCCGTGTCTCATTTTATTAATCCTTATCTAATTTATACTTATCTACTTTCATCCCGAATTCGAGACCTTTACTGGCGATGAGTTCTTCGAGTTCCTGGAGGGATTTGCGGCCGAAGTTCCTAAATTTCAGCAAGTCGTTTTTGGTGTAAGACACCAGATCGCCAAGAGTTTCAACATCGGCAGCTTTGAGGCAATTAAGAGCTCTAACTGAAAGATGAAGGTCGTTGAGTTTAGTTTTAAGTAGTTCCCTCATTTGTTGAATATTTTCGTCGAATTCTTCAGCTGCCGCCTTCATTTCGGGATCAAGGGTAATTTTATCGTCGGAGAAAAGAAGAAAATGTTGAATGAGGATATGAGCCGCTTCACGAAGGGCATCTTTGGGATGAATTGAACCATCCGTAACAATAGTCAGTAGGAGCTTTTCATAGTCGGTTTTTTGTTCTACCCGGAAATTTTCAACCTGATAGCTCACGTTCCTTATGGGTGTATGGATAGAATCCATTGAAATAGTTCCTAATGGAGCATTGAGCATTTTATTTTCCTCGGCTGGGACATAACCTCTTCCTTTTCGGATGGTCAAATTAATATTCAATTTTACCGATTTTTCCATGTTACATATAACAACATCGGGATTCAATACCTGGAATGAAGATAGGAATTTATTAATATCACCGGCAGTAAAAGTTTCTTGACCGCCAATAAATACATGAACATCTTCGCCTTCTTGGTTATTGTCTCCCCGATATTTAAAGCGTATCTGCTTAAGATTAAGAATGATATCGGTAACATCTTCAACTATGCCCGGGATCGATGAAAATTCGTGATCTACACCTTCTATTCTTATGGAAGTGATTGCATATCCTTCGAGGGAGCTCAATAATATCCGGCGCAGGGCATTCCCGATAGTGATGCCGAAACCAGGCTCCAGCGGTCTGAATTCAAACACTCCTTTGGTATCGGAGGCTTGAAGCATGATTACCTTATCGGGTCTTTGAAATGCTAATATTGCCATAGAGTGGTTGTTATCTGATTTTTAAAAGTAAACATAAAAAAAACTACTTGGAGTATAGCTCCACGATCAATTGTTCTTTGATATTTTCGGGAATATCTTCACGGTTGGGATAATTCATGAATTTCCCGCTCATCAAATTCAAATCCCATTCCAACCATGGATAGGGTCGTGTATTATGTGAAAGGCTGTCGGTAATCACTTCGAGAGTTTTTGATTTTTCTCTTATGCTTATTATATCGCCTGGTTTCAATAAATAGGAAGGGATATTCACGATTTTGCCATTTACCATGATATGACGGTGCGAAACCAGTTGGCGAGCCGAAGCCCTCGTAGGTGCAATGCCTAATCTGAATACAACGTTATCGAGACGTGACTCTATGAGCTGAAGCAATTTCTCGCCGGTAATTCCTCTCATACGGGCTGCTTTTTGAAATATATTTCTGAACTGGCGCTCGAGAATTCCATAGGTATACTTTGCCTTTTGTTTTTCGGCTAATTGCATACCATATTCACTTTGTTTTCCACGGCGTCGGCTTTGACCATGCTGGCCAGGAGGATAATTCTTCTTCTCGAAATATCTATCAGGACCATAGATCGGGTCCCTGAATCTTCTTGCTATTTTAGTCTTTGGACCAATGTATCTTGCCATAAGGATTATATTTTAACATATTTTTATATTCGAAGAATCAAACGCGTCTTCTTTTAGGAGGCCGGCAGCCATTATGTGGCAATGGAGTAATATCGCGGATTTCGGTAACTTCGATGCCCGAAGAATGAATGGTTCGTATGGCAGATTCTCGACCTGCACCCGGTCCTTTTACATAAGCTTTTACCTTTCGTAATCCCAAATCGTAAGCTACTTTGGCACACTCCTGTGCAGCTATTTGAGCAGCATAGGGTGTATTTTTTTTCGAACCTCTAAACCCCATCTTTCCCGCCGAAGCCCACGATATAACCTCACCATTGTTATTGGTAAGGCTAATAATAATGTTGTTGAACGACGAATGAATGTATACTCTTCCGGTTGCATCCACCTTTACGACTCTTTTCTTGGTGGATTTCACAGTTTTAGTGCTCTTTGCCATTTCCTTTATTTTACTTTATTATAATCAATTTCCATTATGATATCATCCTTTTGTAGCTTTTTTCTTATTGGCAACGGTTTTTTTCTTGCCTTTGCGTGTGCGGGCATTGTTTTTGGTTGCCTGGCCGCGTACGGGCAATCCCAGGCGATGACGAATGCCTCTGTAACAACCAATATCCATTAGCCGTTTTATATTCATTTGCACTTCCGAACGAAGAGCTCCTTCCACCTTATAATGATTGGTAATTATGTTCCGTACTTTGGAAAGTTCTTCGTCGTTCCACTCAGCCACTTTTTTATCATAGTCGATTCCAGCCTCGCTCAGAATCTTTCGCGAAGTAGAGCGACCAATACCATAAATATAGGTGAGGCCAATTTCGCCTCTTTTGTTTCTTGGTAAATCTACACCAGCTATTCTTGCCATATTTTGTACTTAATTGAATTCCAAAATTATAAAATTCTTTCTTAACCCTGTCTCTGTTTATACTTAGGGTTCTTTTTATTAATCACATACACTACTCCTTTGCGTCTTACAATTTTGCAATCGGGAGTTCTGCGTTTCACTGAAGCTCTTACTTTCATAATGGGTCAGATATTTTATTGATTATTATTCAACTATTTATAACGAAAAATGATTCTACCTTTTGTCAGATCATAAGGGGTCATTTCAACCTTTACTTTATCACCGGGAAGAATTTTGATATAATGCATTCTCATTTTTCCCGAAATATGAGCAATGATTCGATGTCCATTTTCGAGTTCTACTCTAAACATTGCGTTTCCCAAAGCTTCGATCACCGTACCGTCTTGTTCGATAGATACTTGTTTTGCCATATCAATTTTTTCGACTTGTTAAGACTTCATCAATAAAATCGAAAGTCGACAAAATTTGTGCCTTTCCTTTCAAAACGACGATATCGTGTTCGAAGTGAGCCGATGGCATCCCATCTTTCGTCCTGATGGTCCAGCCATCCCGATCTTGGATGATGTGCCATGATCCCAAGTTTACCATGGGTTCGATAGCTAAAATCATGCCTTCTTGGAGTTTCTGTCCGGTTCCTCTACGACCAAAATTAGGAACTTCAGGCTTTTCGTGCATGTTAGTTCCCAAGCCATGGCCTACAAGGTCTCTTACAACGGAGTAACCAAAAGATTCGACGTACGATTGTATGGCATGGCCTATATCACCAACACGGTTTCCTGCCACTGCGGCTTCAATGCCTTTATAAAGTGATTCGAGCGTACGTTGCAGAAGCATTTGAATCCTCGGTTCAATTTCGCCAACAGCAAAGGTATAAGCCGAATCACCCCAATATCTATTCAAGATAGTCCCACAATCGACTGATACGATATCGCCCTCCTTTAATTCATAATTTCCCGGAATTCCATGTACAACGACGGAATTAACCGAAATACATAGGGTTTTGGGGAATCCGTTGTATCCCTTAAATCCCGGGAAAGCTCCATGGTCGCGTATAAACTCTTCGGCAATCTTGTCAAGTTCGATGGTTTTTATCCCGGGCCGGATATGTTTGCCAACTTCCGCAAGGGTCTTACCAACAAGCAAAGAACTTTGACGTACCAACTCTATTTCTTCGGGTGATTTTACAAGACTCATAATGATACTCGAATTTACATAGCAAAGGAGGTACGTCCCTTTATTCTTCCCGACTTCATCAATCCATCATAGTGCCTCATCAGCAGGTGGCTCTCGATTTGTTGTAATGTATCCAGAACAACTCCTACTAGAATAAGCAAAGAAGTTCCTCCATAAAATTGGGCAAACTGCGAGCTTACTCCGAATAGCCTGACGATGGCAGGCATAATAGCAACGAAAGCCAGAAATATAGAACCGGGCAAAGTAATTCTCGACATGACGTTATCAATGAATTCGGCAGTTTTCTTACCGGGTTTTACTCCGGGAATGAATCCACCGTTTTTCTTCATGTCTTCAGCCATCTGATTATGGTTTACGGTAATTGCTGTATAAAAGTAAGTAAACACTATAATTAGAATTGCGAAAACAAAGTTGTACCAAAAGCTATTAATATTGGTAAATGCAGCTGCAAAACCCGTAAGGGTTTCTGAACGAGCAAAACCAGCTATGGTGAGGGGGAGGAACATAATAGCCTGAGCAAAGATAATGGGCATTACACCGGCAGCATTCACTTTCAGAGGGATGTATTGACGTACACCTCCATATTGCTTATTGCCAACGATACGTTTGGCATATTGTACAGGAATTTTACGGGTTCCCTGTACCAACATAATTGTAACTAAGATTACACCGATCAATACGGCGATTTCGATAACGAAGAACACCAGCCCGCCGCCTTTTTCTTCCATTCTCGATACAAATTCCCCGGCTAGCGCAAAAGGCAATCTGGCTATAATACCAATCATAATGATAAGTGAAATTCCATTGCCTATGCCTTTATCGGTAATCCTCTCGCCCAACCACATCACAAACATGGTACCTGCTACCAAAATAACGACACTTGATATCCAGAAAAAAGTCGTGGGTGAATTACTTGCAGGATTGACGAGCAAAACTGCATCAGGACTTTGATTGATGAGGTTGGCAATATAACCAGGGGCTTGAAGGGCTGTAACAGCTATCGTAAGATAGCGGGTAATCTGATTGATTTTTTTTCGCCCGCTTTCACCTTCCTTCTGCAGTTTCTGAAAATAAGGAACAGCGATACCCAAAAGCTGAATAACGATAGAAGCCGAGATGTATGGCATTACTCCAAGAGCAAAGATTGAAGCATGCGAAAATGCTCCACCCGAAAACATATTCAACAGACCAAGCAAGCCATCTTTAGTTTGGTTTCTAATGGCAGTCAATTGATTGGGATCGATGCCCGGAATGGTAATATAAGCACCCAAACGATATATCAAGATGATACCCAGGGTATAAAGCAATCTTTGTCGAAGTTCCTCTATCTGGAATATGTTTCTAAGTGTCTGAATAATTTTTTTCATCTGTAATTTAATTGTTTAATTCAGGCTGAGTGAATACTTTCGGATTGTCTATATGTTCCTTTCTATTGATAATTTCACGATCGGCTTTCATCTGGAATTATATCAAAGTTACTGTACCACCCAATGATTCAATGACTTCGCGTGCTTTTTTGGAAAAAGCATGTGCTGTAACATTCAGCTTTGAAGAAATCTGGCCCCGACCAAGGATTTTTACTCTTTCATTCTTACTGATGAGTCCATGGTGAATAAAAGTATTGAGATCAAAATCGGTGATGGCCCATTTATCCGACAGGTTTTGTAGAAGGTCGAGATTGATGCCGGTATATTCCACACGATTGAAATTTTTGAATCCACCTTTTGGAACACGGCGATGCAGTGGCATTTGACCGCCTTCGAAACCAATCTTTCTTTTGTTACCCGAGCGCGATTGAGCTCCCTTGTTTCCGCGAGTGGAAGTTCCACCACGGCCTGAACCTTGGCCTCTTCCCAAACGTCTTTTCGATTTTACTGATCCTTTGGCAGGTTTCAGATTACTTAAATCCATATTTTTTTCAGTTTTAGATAAATATCAATGAATTAATCAAATTTCTTCAACAGAAACTAAATGAGCAACTTTTCTGACCATTCCTAGAATCTGCGGTGTAGCGGTATGTTCAACCGTACGGTTCAAACGGCCAAGTCCCAACGCCTTGAGTGTACGTTTCTGGTCGATGGGTTTTCCAATCCAGCTTCGAACTTGTTTTATTCTAATTCTTTTCATAATGTTTAAAGCATTATAGTAGTTCAACCATTGAAAACAGTATCGAGATCCACACCGCGCAACTGAGCAACAGTATAGGGATCGCGCAGTTGCAACAGAGCATTGATGGTAGCTTTCACCACGCTATGGGGATTGGAAGATCCCTTGCTTTTGGCCAGTACGTCTTTTATTCCGACACTCTCAAGCACGGCACGCATGGCGCCACCAGCAATGACACCCGTTCCGGGAGCGGCTGGTTTGAGAAACACTACGGCTCCGCTATATTTCCCTTCCTGAGCGTGAGGAATGGTGCCTTTAATTATCGGTACTCGAATGAGATTTTTCTTAGCATCATCAATACCTTTAGATATAGCAGCCGTAACTTCCTTGGCTTTCCCAAGCCCATATCCCACAACCCCATTTTCATTTCCTACCACAACAATGGCAGAAAAACTGAAAGCACGACCACCCTTTGTAACCTTTGTCACACGTTGAATGCTTACCAGTCTATCTTTGAATTCGATTTCGCTCGATTTTACTCTTCTTATATTTGCGTTAGCCATATTCAAAATTTAAAAAATTAAACCATTTTCTCTTGCGGCATCGGCCAGAGCTTTGACCCTACCATGATAAAGAAAGCCATTACGATCAAAAACAACTGCTGTGATACCTGCTTCGAGAGCTTTACGGGCAATTTCAACTCCTACTATGCGAGCTTGTTGTGTTTTGGTCATCTTTTCCCTTGAAAAATCTTTTTGTAAACTCGAGGTAGCAATCAAAGTCTTGCCTTGGGTATCATCTACAATTTGAGCATAAATTTGGCTATTACTCCTGTATACTGTTAATCTTGGCCTTTCGGGTGTTCCTCTTAAACGTTTGCGGATACTCGTTTTTATCCGTTGGCGTCTTTTCAGTTTTCTATTTTTAGTTGACATATTGCGTTCGAAGTTTTAAAAATTATTTCGATGAGGCTGATTTACCAGCTTTACGTCTTACTACCTCACCCACAAAACGTATGCCTTTCCCCTTGTAAGGTTCGGGTGGTCTGAAGGAACGGATTTTCCGGGCAACCATTCCCAACAATTGTTTATCATGCGATTTTAAGGTTAGTATAGGATTTTTCCCTCTTTCGGTAACGGCTTCGGCCTTAATTTCGGGAGGAAGTTCCAGAAAAAGGCTATGCGAATACCCCAACGAAAATTCAAGAAGTTGCCCGCTGACCGCAACTTTATAGCCTACTCCAACAATTTCCTGTTGAATTGTAAAACCTTCGTAAACCCCAATCACCATATTATTTATCAAAGAGCGGTAAAGTCCATGTTTTGCTCGCAGATTCTTGTCATCCGGGTTGTCTATTTCGAGTCGAATCTCTCCGCCTTCTATATTCACCTTAATGGCGGGGTCAATTTTCTGGCAGAGTTCTCCCAGTTTGCCCTGTACAGTAATGAAATGATCGGGGCTGAGCGAAACTTTCACTCCTGAAGGTATTTCAATAGGTTTTTTACCAATTCTCGACATTTTAACTGGTTTTAATTAGCTAATATAACAAATCACTTCACCGCCAATATTTAATTTGCGGGCTTCCTTATCTGTCATCAAACCTTGTGAGGTAGAGATAATTGCTATGCCAAGGCCATTGAGAACACGAGGCATTTTATCGGCAGAGGTATAAATTCGACGTCCAGGACGGCTTATGCGTTTGAGTTCCTTTATAGCGCAAGCCTTTGTTACAGGATGGTATTTCAAGGCGATTTTAATGGTAGAAGGGAATTTATCGTCTTCGAACTTATAGTTGATTATATATCCTTTTTCGAAGAGTATTTGTGTCATGCTTTTCTTTATCGTTGAAGAAGGGATTTCAACAATCCTATGGTTGGCGTGGATTGCGTTTCTCAATCGGGTCAGATAATCTGCAATGGGATCGGTAGTCATATATCTATTTATTTTTATTACAAATTGATGGTTACCAGCTTGCCTTTTTCACACCTGGGATAAGACCAGCCGAAGCCATTTCTCGAAAGTTGATGCGCGAAAGGCCAAAATCGCGCATATAGCCTTTAGGGCGTCCGGTAATCTTACAACGGTTGTGCAGCCTTACGGGAGAAGCATTGCGAGGAAGTTTCTGAAGGGCTACATAATCGCCGGCCTTCTTCAAAGCTTCTCGCTTGGCAGCATACTTTTCATTCAACATTTTTCGTTTTACTTCTCGCGCTTTCATTGATTCTTTTGCCATAAGCCTGATTATTTTTCATTTTTAAATGGGAATCCAAATGCTTTTAACAATGCATAAGCTTCGGCATCGGTTTCGGCAGAAGTAACAAACGTAATATCCATGCCCATAATCTTATTGACTTTATCAATATTTATTTCGGGAAAGATGATTTGTTCAGAAATGCCGAAGCTAAAATTTCCTCTCCCATCGAAGCCTTTATCGCTAATGCCGTGAAAATCACGAATACGTGGAATGGCAATGGAGATCAAGCGATCCAGGAACTCATACATACGAGCGCCTCTAAGGGTTACTTTCACTCCAACGGGCATATTGCGACGCAGCTTGAAGTTGGAGATATCTTTTTTCGATTTGGTGGCTATAGCTCTTTGGCCAGCTATTAGGGTCATCTCTTCGATGCCAACGTCGATCAGCTTTTTATCGGCTATAGCGTCACCTAAACCTTGGTTCAGTGAAATCTTGACCAAGCGTGGTACCTGCATAACAGACTTATAATTAAACTGTTTCATTAATGCAGGGATAATTTCTTCCCGATATTTTTTTTGTAAACGTGGTATATAGTCCATTACTTGATTACCTCCCCTGTTTTTATAGCATATCTAACTTTTTTATTGGTTTTGGGGTCAATTTTGTAGCCGATGCGTGTAGGTTTACCTCCTGGCCCGATGAGCATTAGGTTGGATACATGAACGGGAGCTTCCCGTTTTAGAATGCCACCTTTAGGGGTTTTTGCATTGGGTTTGGAGTGTTTTAAAACGAGATTCACTCCTTCAACGATGGCTTTCTGCTTTTCGACGTGTACCTCGAGGACTCTACCCTGACGGCCTTTATCTTCGCCTGTAATTACCATCACCACATCGCCTTTTTTTATGTGAAGTTTCGGCTTCATAGTTTATTTGATTTCAATATTATAACACTTCAGGTGCAAGAGATACGATTTTCATGTATTGTTTTTCACGTAATTCCCGGGCTACCGGGCCAAAAATACGCGTACCAGCCATTTCACCGGTATTGTTCAGAATAACACAGGCATTGTCGTCGAAACGGATATATGATCCATCGGCCCGCCTGATTTCTTTTTTCGTTCTCACAACAACAGCCTTGGTTACTGTACCTTTTTTGATGGTACCCGAAGGAAGGGCTTTTTTGACGGTAACCACGATTTTATCGCCTACCGTAGCATATCGGTGCCCTGTACCGCCCAAAATACGGATACATAGCACTTCCTTGGCTCCACTGTTATCGGCAACATTCAAACGAGTTTCCTGTTGTATCATAGTTATTTTGCTCTTTCAATAATTTCAACTAGTCTCCAGCATTTTTCTCTGCTAAGTGGGCGGGTTTCCATTATCCGAACCACATCACCCACATTACAGTCATTATTTTGATCATGTACCTTGAATTTGGTGCTTCGCTTTACAAATTTTCCATATTTAGGATGCATCAAGCGGCGCTCGACTTTCACAACAATGGTTTTGTCCATTTTATTACTTACTACCACTCCAATTCGTTCCTTACGTAAATTCCTGGTTTCCATTATTTAACTTGTTTTTTTATTCTTTTCGAGTTCACGTTTTTTCAACTCAGTAAGAATGCGAGCAATCGTTTTCCGATTTTGGCGAATCTTCATGGGGTTATCGAGAGGAGAAACTGTATGGCTGAGTCGCAAACGCGTCAGTTTTTTCCTTTCTTCCTCGAGCCTTTCAACAAGGTCGTTGGTGGAGAGTTCCTTTATAACTGCCTGTTTCATCTTTAAAAATTTTATGTTTACAAAGCTTGAGGTTTATTCTTCAAGATAATCGGGACGTATAACAAATTTCGTTTTGATGGGCAATTTTTGAGCTGCCAGTCGCATTCCTTCACGGGCAATTTCCAGTGGGATTCCATCGGCTTCGAAAAGGATTCTTCCCGGGGTTACAGGAGCAACATAATATTCTACTGCTCCTTTACCTTTACCCATACGTACTTCAGCTGGTTTTTTGGTAATAGGTTTGTCGGGGAAAATACGTATCCAGATTTGTCCCTCACGTTTCATGTGACGTGTGAGGGCTTGGCGGGCAGCCTCGATTTGTCGTCCGGTAATGAAGGTTTGTTCAAGTGCTTTGAGGCCAAATGATCCAAAAGCAATTTCATACCCTCTCTGGGCATTGCCTTTCATCCGGCCTTTTTGCATTTTTCTGTATTTAGTTCTTTTTGGCTGTAACATTGTATTACAGGTTTTAATTTTTTACTGATAGATTATTTGCGTTTACCTCTGGATCGGGGGCGGCTAGTTCCGGGAACAGGCGATCGTTGTTGACGGGTAGCCGACGATGTGGCAAAAAAATCAGGCCTTCCATAAATTTCACCCCGGCAAATCCATACTTTTATGCCAATGCGTCCATAAGTTGTATGGGCTTCGTCTCTGGCATAATCAATATCGGCTCTAAGGGTATGCAGTGGAATTCTGCCTTCCTTGAACATTTCACGACGTGCAATTTCAGCACCACCTAAACGACCCGATATTTGAATCTTGATGCCTTCAGCCCCAATTCTCATGGTATTGGAAATTGCCATTTTGATAGCCCTGCGGTAAGATATACGCCGCTCAAGGTCACGTGCTACATTATTGGCCACCAGATAGGCATCCAGATCCGGACGCTTTATTTCACTTATATTCAATTGAATCTCTTTGCCGGTAACCTTGTGCAATTCTTCCTTCAACTTATCTACTTCCTGTCCACCTTTTCCTATGATAATTCCTGGCCTGGCTGTATGGATAGTAACTGTGATAAGTTTCAAATTTCTTTCGATCATGATTTTAGAAACTCCAGCTTTAGAAAGCCTCGCATTGAGGTACTTCCTTATCTTGAAATCCTCTATGAGTTTTTGGTCAAACTGACGACCTCCGTACCAGTAGGAGTCCCATCCTTTGATAATGCCAAGCCTAAGGCTTATTGGATTAGTTTTTTGTCCCATTCAATGAATGAATTTATAGTTATTGCTTTAATCGGTTATTTCTTCGATTTCGTTTTTATTCGATAGCTGATCGCCCAAAACGAGAGTGATGTGATTGGAGCGTTTACGAATTCTGTAGCCACGGCCGCGAGGTGCTGGGCGTAAGCGTTTCAATATACGGCCTCCGTCCACGGTAATAGTTTGAATATATAACTGTGCATCTTCCATGCGCATACCTTCATGTTTTTGCTGCCAATTTGCGATAGCCGATTTCAGAAGGGTATATATTTGGCTGGCTCCTTCTTGCTTCATCGTATGCAAAACGATGAGAGCCTTTTCTGCTTGCATGCCACGCACAAGATCAGCTACCAGCCTCATCTTTCTTGGAGAACCAGAGACTTTGGCAAGCCTGGCTGAGGTTTTTAATTTGTTCTCTGCTTTTCTTAATTCAGCGGATCTACGTTTTCTTGCTCCCATGGTTTATTATTTTTTTGCTTTACTACCTGCATGGCCACGGAATGTACGCGTTGGCGCAAATTCTCCTAACTTATGACCTACCATATTTTCAGTAATATATACCGGAATGAATTTATTTCCATTATGCACAGCAATCGTTTGACCCACAAAATCAGGAGAAATCATCGAAGATCTCGACCAGGTCTTTATGACATTCTTTTTCTTGCTTTCAACCTGATGCAGAACTTTTTTCTCGAGCTTGTAGTGAATATAAGGACCTTTTTTCAGTGAACGGCTCATAATTAAACTATTTTGAAACTATTATTTCTTTCTGCGTTCGATAATATATTTAGAAGAAGCTTTCTTAGGTTTACGTGTTCTGTAGCCTTTAGCCGGAATTCCCTTACGCGAGCGTGGGTGTCCACCCGAAGCGCGACCTTCTCCGCCTCCCATGGGATGATCAACGGGATTCATAGCAACACCGCGTGTACGAGGCCGGCGGCCTAACCAGCGTGACCGTCCTGCTTTCCCCGAAACTTCGAGACTATGATCGGGGTTGGATACCATGCCAATGGTAGCTTTGCAGGATTGCAATATAAGGCGAGTCTCTCCAGAGGGTAATTTGATAACGGCATATTTCCCGTCGCGCGACATCAATTGGGCATAGCTACCTGCACTGCGAGCCATTTTGGCTCCCTGTCCAGGACGCAATTCTATATTATGTATAATGGTACCTAATGGTATTTCACTTAAATACAATGTATTGCCGATATCGGGAGATATACCTTTCCCACTCATGATGGATTGACCGACTTTAAGCCCGTTGGGAGCAACAATATAACGCTTTTCTCCATCCTGATATTCAACCAGGGCTATGCGAGCAGAACGATTAGGATCGTACTCTATGCTCTGAACAATAGCAGGGACAAGTTCCTTATCGCGCTTAAAATCGATAATACGATACATGCGTTTATGACCACCACCAAGATAGCGCATGGTCATCTTCCCTGTATTGTTCCTACCACCCGATTTTTTCACGGGAGTCAATAAACTCTTTTCAGGGTTTTGGGTGGTAATCTCGTCGAAAGCACTTATTACTTTAAAGCGCTGACTCGAGGTGATGGGTTTGAATTTTTTTAAGGCCATTTGTCTTAAATGTTGCTGTAAAAATCGATTTTCTCGCCTTCGGCAAGAGTAATTATAGCTTTTTTATAAGCTCTGGTACGACCGGCAATAATTCCGCTCTTGGTATAGCGGTATTTGTTTTTGCCTGTAAAGATCATGGTATTGACTTCCAAAATATCTACGCCATAGAGTTCTTTAATGGCTTTTTTGATTTGAATCTTATTGGCTTCGCGCCTCACAATAAATCCATAGCGATTGAGTTTCTCGCCTTGGATGCTCATTTTCTCGGTAATCAGTGGTTTTACTATAATGCTACTCATTGAGGCAGATTTTTTGTGTTAATTTTCTGATTCTGCATAAAGGTTTTCCAGAACAGGTAATGAGCTTTCGAAAAAGATCATCCGGTTAGCTTTGAGGATATCAACGGTGTTCAAATCAACTGTGCGCATGATTTTTGCATAGGGGATGTTGCGTGAGGCAAGCAGCAGATTCTGATCGGGTTCATTCACAACAAGAAGACTTCTTTGATCGTTTAGTTTAAAATTTTTCAGAAACTCGGCATAAGTCTTCGTTTTAGGAGCATCGAAAGTAAAATCCTCGACTATAATAATTCTATTTTCAAGGGCTTTATAGGATAATGCCGACAAGCGGGCCAAACGTTTCGTCTTTTTATTCATTTTGAAATGATAATCCCTCGGACGAGGACCAAATACACGGCCACCGCCGACAAACAGAGGATTATTGATATCGCCGGCGCGTGCACCGCCAGTACCTTTTTGTATTTTTAATTTACGTGTACTGCCCGACATTTCAGACCTTTCCTTAGTTTTATGTGTTCCCTGCCGCTGATTGGCCTGTATGTTCTTAACATCGAGCCATATTACATGATCGTTGGGTTGAATATTGAAAATAGATTCGTTGAGAATCACTTTCCGCCCAAGGTCTTCTCCTTTATAATTATATACTGTTAGCTCCATCTTTCAAGTTTTAAATATGAACCATTAGCACCTGGCACTGAGCCTTTCACAACGATAATATTATTCTCGGGGATGATACGTAAAATCTTTAGATTAATCATTTTCACCTTTTTGTTTCCCATGTGCCCGGCCATACGCATTCCGGGAAATACACGAGAAGGGTAAGAAGATGCTCCCAATGAACCAGGGGCGCGTAAACGGTTATGCTGTCCATGCGTTGCATCACCCACCCCATGAAAATTATGTCGGCGTACAACACCCTGAAATCCTTTGCCTTTGCTTAATCCGCTTACATCGATGAATTCGCCGACCGTGAAAACTTCTACTCCTATCACTTCTCCAAAGGATTTTCGATGGCCTGCCTCGAAACGTGTAAATTCGGCCATGATACGCTTGGGAGTAATACCCGCCTTGGCAAAATGTCCTCTCATTGGTTTGTTTACTTTACGCTCATCCAAATCATCAAAAGCCAATTGTATGGCATCATATCCATCCCGTTCTTTGGTAAGAATTTGTGTTACCACACAAGGACCTGCCTGAATTACAGTACAAGCCATATTCTTTCCCGATTCATCATATATACTGGTCATGCCAATCTTTTTCCCTAATAATCCTGACATTGCTCGTTAATTTTAAGGTACTTATTGTTTCATCAAACTTTGATTTCGACTTCTACTCCACTGGGCAATTCAAGTTTCATCAGTGCATCGATGGTTTTCGAAGTCGAACTGTAAATATCCAGCAATCGCTTATAGGAGCATAATTGAAATTGTTCACGCGATTTCTTGTTTACGAATGTAGAACGGTTTACAGTAAAAATCTTCCGATGCGTAGGCAGAGGGATTGGTCCGCTCACTACTGCACCTGTTTGTTTTACTGTTTTCACAATCTTTTCGGCTGATTTATCTACCAGATTGTAATCGTACGATTTCAACTTAATTCTAATCCTTTGGTTCACGTTTATAGAGAATTAAAAATCATTTTCATTGTCTTATAATATAGCCTTTTATTATTAATATGACCTGTTCCTGAATTTCAGGGGGACAAGTTGCATAATGCGAAAATTCCATGCTCGACGTAGCTCTTCCACTCGAAATCGACCTCAATACAGTAACATAACCGAACATTTCGGAAAGAGGTACAAGTGCATCCACAATCTGATAACTAATTCTTGCATCAATTTTCAATAATTGTCCTCTTCTTCGGTTTAAATCGCTGGTAATATCGCCAACGTATTCATCAGGAGTTACGACTTCGAGTTTCATAATAGGTTCGAGAAGAATACATTCTGCTTTGCGAATTGCTTCCCTAAATCCACTGATGGCAGCAATTTCGAACGAAAGGGCGTCGCTATCCACTGGATGAGCTTGGCCATCTATCAAACGAACTTTCATGCTTTCGATGGGAAATCCCAATAAAGGTCCATTCGACATGGCAGAACGAAATCCCTTTTCGATGGCAGGAATATATTCTTTCGGGAGGTTTTGCCCATGGATTTCGTTTATGAATTGTAAACCTTTGACGCCTATGTCGGCTGGTCCAATTTCAAATTCAATATCGGCAAAACGGCCTCGGCCACCGGTTTGTTTTTTATAGATTTCGTGATGGCGAACATTACGAGTAAGTGCTTCTTTGTATGCCACCTGAGGTTTGCCATGATTGCATTCCACATTATACTCGCGGTGTAGCCTATCGAGAATAATATCGAGATGCAGTTCACCCATTCCACTAATGAGTGTTTGGCCGGTTTCTTCATCGATACCTACGAAAAATGTGGGGTCTTCTTCACTGATTTTTTGCAGGGCATTCATCATCTTTTCGAGCTCGTCCTGTGTATGTGGTTCTACTGCCATACTGATGACAGGTTCAGGAAAAGTAATGGATTCGAGCAGTATAGGATGTTTTTCATCGGCAAGGGTGTCGCCTGTCCGAATTTGTTTAAAACCTGCTGCGGCTCCAATATCGCCAGCTTCAATTTTCTCGAGAGGATTTTGTTTATTGGCGTGCATCTGAAAAATGCGTGCAATGCGTTCTCTTTTCCCAGTAGCAACATTCAGCACCACATTTCCACTTTTCAGACTTCCGCTATAAACCCTGAAAAATACGATACGGCCAACATACGGATCGGAGGCAATCTTGAAAGCTAAGGCAGCGAATGGTTCATCGGGATCGGGATGCCGGCTTTCTTCTTCGCCGGTAAGCGGATTGATGCCTTTTATGGCTGGAATGTCGAGTGGCGAAGGCAGATAAGCAGCCACAGCATCCAGAAGGAATTGAATGCCTTTGTTATGTAATGACGAACCGCAAAGCACGGGGGTGATTCTCATCTCGATGGTAGCTTTACGCAAGGCGTTTTTAATTTCTTCTTCGGTAATCGAATGAGGATCTGAAAGAAATTTCTCGAATAGTTGATCACTTTCTTCGGCCGTACCTTCTATCAATTCGTTATGATATTTTTCGACCAACGGAAAGAGTTGTTCTGGTACAGGAACTTCGTAGAAATTGGTACCCAGCGAGGTATCGTTCCATTCATAAGCTTTACATGAAATCAGGTCGATTACGCCTCTATAATCTTCTTCTTCGCCCAGGGGGAGCTGGATAGGGATGGGTTTAGCACCCAATTTGGATTTGATCTGCGAAATCACTTCAAAAAAATCAGCCCCGCTCCTATCCATCTTATTTACGAATGAAATGCGTGGCACTCCATATTTATTAGCTTGTTTCCAAACGGTTTCCGATTGAGGTTCAACACCTCCCACTCCACAAAAAATAGCAATAGCGCCATCGAGTATGCGAAGCGATCTTTCAACTTCCACCGTAAAATCGACATGACCAGGGGTGTCGATAATATTAATCTTATATTGTTCCTGATTATAATGCCAAAAAACAGTAGTTGCTGCTGATGAAATAGTAATCCCTCTTTCCTGTTCCTGAATCATCCAATCCATGGTGGCAGTGCCTTCATGCACTTCACCCATTTTATAATTCACCCCGGTATAATACAATATCCGCTCGGTAGTAGTAGTCTTCCCCGCGTCGATATGAGCCATAATGCCAATATTTCTTGTATAGATAAGCCTTTCGGTCATGTATATTGTATTAATTTCGGGTAAATGATATTTTTCAGGATTTTAGTTAAAATTTAAAATGTGCAAAAGCCTTATTGGCTTCGGCCATACGGTGAATATCTTCTTTGCGTTTGAAGGCAGCACCTTCTTCCTTATAAGCAGCCATAATTTCGCCTGCCAGTTTTTCGGCCATTGATTTTTCGTGGCGTTTGAGGGAATAAGAGATCAGATTCTTCATGCCAACCGACATTTTGCGGGTTGGACGGATTTCGGTAGGAATCTGAAAAGTAGCACCTCCTACACGACGGCTACGTACTTCGACAGAGGGAGTGACATTGGCCAAAGCTTTTTTCCAGACTTCGAGGCCATCCTCACCCGTTTTCTGACTCACAATATCCACTGCTTCGTAAAAAAGGTCGAAAGCAATACTTTTCTTCCCCGTGAGCATGATATTATTTACAAACTTGGTAACCATTGTATCATTGTACTTGGGGTCGGGAAGTATGATTCTTTTTCTTGGTTTCGCTTTCCTCATAATCTATTATAATCTATTGCGAATTGTATTTTCTAAACAACGAATTTACTTCTTGCCAGCTTTTGTATCTTTAGGACTTGCAGCACCAGGCTTAGTTTTAGGCCGCTTTGCACCATATTTCGAACGACGTTGCATACGGCCTTCAACACCCGCAGTATCTAAAGCACCTCGAATAATATGATACCTGACTCCCGGTAGATCCTTTACTCTGCCTCCGCGAATCATTACAATAGAGTGCTCCTGCAAATTATGACCCTCGCCAGGAATGTAAGCCGTGACTTCATTACCATTGGTCAGTCGCACCCTTGCTACCTTACGCATAGCCGAATTGGGCTTCTTAGGAGTTGTGGTATACACTCTTGTACAAACTCCTCTGCGTTGAGGACATGAATCCAAAGCTGGGCTTTTGCTCTTGTACTCAAGCTTTTGACGTCCTCTACGAATCAACTGTTGTATAGTGGGCATATCAACTTTATTAGTTCCTTATCTGGTTTTTAAGCACCCTCTCAAAAAGGGAGTGCAAAAGTACAATTAAATCTTTTACGACCAATGATCTTCATTAAAATTTATCTCAAAAAAGATTGGTTAATCCTGAAAATGAAAAGAAACTGGATAAAATTACCGATAGCAAAACCGGTAGGGACAGTTACACGAACCTTATGCCATCTGTTCAATCAATTCACATTCTGAGAGGTTCATGCACGAAACCTATAGCTTGTCCGTTTTATCAGGTTCCTTTCATTCATTGCCGTAAAACGGCATGGAATTAATCAAAAAAGCTTCTTTTTTAAAGCGGGTGCAAAATTACATAGTTTTTTCATTCTACAAAATCATTCCTTTGATTTTTTATAGGATTTTCATCGATCCAACATTAAAAATAATTATAACATCAACCGCATCAGTAATTTGATAATGCTAAGATTTCATCTGCTTCCCAGAATTTCTATCGAAATATAGACTGTTAATTATTATTAATTTCAATTAGATTATTGATTTATAATAAATTACAAAAAATTTTTATTGTTAATGTACCGATTGCTCAATATTTAAAAAATGAACCGAATCAGGCTGTAAAATATCAACTCTCTTGATTTTTGGTAGTTTTGCCAGCAATTGACACCTAAGAAGGATGACTGAAGAAAAACTTCGTATCTTGTTCGTTTCGCGCTGGTACCCCCACAAAGAAGATCCAATGGAAGGACTTTTCGTCCAACGACATGCACAAGCTGTTTCGAACTATGCAAATGTTTCGGTTTTATATGCTCATCCTATTATAAACAAAAAAATTCTTTCTCCGAGATGGGAATTCTCGACTTTTCGAGATGTGGATGAGTTACGAATCTATTATTCTGGCTTATCACGAAATTTTCCTGGCAGTCAAATTATAAAAGCGTCGCAATATTTGTTTCATTTGATAGCAGGTTATTTATGGTTGCAAAAACGAACAAAGCGTTTCAAACTGGCTCATGTTAATATTCTTACCCGAACGGCTATTTTCGCCTCTGTGTTAAAAAACCTTACAGGATTGCCCTACCTGATTACCGAACACTGGTCGAGGTACTTGCCTATTACAAATACATATAGGGGAATTCTGCGGAAAATCGTGACTCGCTATGTAGTGAGAAGAGCTGGTGCAATTACTGTTGTAACCGAAAATCTCAAAAACGCCATGCAGCGTCATGGACTTCATCATAAAAGATTCTACATAATTCCCAACGTTGTTGATACGAACATCTTCACACCTACTTTCCTAAATCATTCAAGTAAAAAGTTGCTGCATGTTTCCTGCTTCGAAGACAAATCGAAGAATATAAGTGGGCTACTTAGAGCAACACAAAAACTCTCTCATCTTCGTAATGATTTTGAGTTAGTCCTTGTGGGTGATGGGCAGGATTTTCAAAAAATAAAAGAATACAGCCAGAATCTTCATTTAGAAGCTTATGTAACCTTTACTGGATTAATAGAAAAAGAGGAGAAATTAGCCGAATGTTATCGTCAAAGTTGTTGTTTGGTAATGTTTAGCAATTATGAAAATATGCCAGTAGTCATCAACGAAAGTTTGGCCTGTGGTAAACCTGTGATTGCAACGCGAGTTGGTGGAATTCCTGAAATTATAGATTCTGCCAAAGGTATTTTGATCGATCCTAAGAATGAAGATTCGCTCTGTGAAGCTATGAATTATATGTTGGACCATGCATCGGAATATGATAGTCAGGCTTTACGAAATTATGCGGTCGAGAACTTTAGCTTTTCGAAGGTGGGAGAATGTTTTTTAAAAATTTATCAGGAAATAAAACCCATACAATGACATTAGGAGAAAGAAAAGGGCTGAAATTTGGCATTTTATGCGATACACTGCATCTTCAGCAGTGGCAAACTTTAGTCATAGAACAGCTGATTTTGGAAGGGAATGCCCTTGCTCTCATCATTCTCAACAAAGAAGACTCGCCACCAAAGTCAAAAGGAATTCGAAGGCTTTTGTGCTATCCCATAAAAAACTTTATTTTTCTCTTTTATTATCGTTTTTTATTAAAGCCAAAGTCGAAGAGGATGCTTTCGATAGAGCCGTGGATAAAGGAAGCTATTTTATTGGAAGAGAACGCAAAAAAAGTGAAAAAATCATATTACTTCAGCGAAAAGACGATTGAAGCTATCAAGAGTTCGGAAGTTCAATTCCTTCTGAGATTTGGTTTCGGAATCATCAAAGGCGATATCCTTCATGCGGCTCCTTATGGAGTTTGGTCGTTTCATCATGACGATCCCGAAGTCATTAGAGGAGTGCCATCAAATTTCTGGGAAATCTTAGAAGATATCCCGGTGAATGGTGCTATATTACAACAGCTCGACGAAAGTATAGATTGCGGAAAAATTCTATGGCAAGGATGGTTTCCCACCATCAATCATTCTTGGAAAGCCAACCTCGATCAAGCATACTATGGTTCGGTAGAATGGCCCGCTCAAACGTGTAGAGAAATTCTATTCAAAGGTGCAGACTGCCTAAAAAACAAACCTTTCCCAAAACCTGCACCCATGCGATTCGCTCCAATCAATTGTATAATGTTGAAATTCTTTCTCAAACTATGGGCGAACAAGGTAAAATTTCATTTCAATGAATTATTTCGTGCTGAACACTGGAGCATTGGATTTATAGAAAGTTCGATAAAAAATTTTATAGGAAACAATTCTCGACCTGAAAATATCAAATGGATACGTAGTAGGTCAAGAAGACAATATTATGCTGATCCAGCAGGGATTTACCAGAATCATCAACTGAAAATTCTATGTGAACATTACGATTACAAACCAGCTCATGGCGAGATATGTCTTTTCAAAACAAATCATCATTCAACTATTTATAGACCAGAAAAAGTTCTTCTGAATGCCTCCTGGCATCTTGCCTTTCCTTTTATTTTTGAAGCAGAAGGGAATATCTGGTGCTTACCCGAGTCGGCCCAAAGCAATCAGCTCAGGTTATACAGATGGGACACGAAAAAGGAAGAACTTATGTTCGAAAAAATTATTATTTCCGATTTACAAGCGGTCGATCCCATCATTTTTCATCATAATCGAAAGTGGTGGCTTATGTTTACCGATAAAACCAAAAGTAATTACAGTCTGCACTTATGGTATGCCGAAGATTTTAGAGGCCCTTATTTTCCACACATCAACAATCCAGTAAAAACTGACATTCGTTCATCGAGACCCGCAGGCAATATATTTTACATGGATGGCCGACTAATGCGCCCGGCTCAGGATTGCTCCGTCATATCAGGACATAGAATCACCCTTAATGAAATAATTGAAATAACTCCTTTTTCTTTCGTCGAAACCACCAGATTTTTCGTAGAACCTCCAAAATCGAGGCAGCATTTCAAAGGGATGCACACTTTAAATACAGCTGGACCTTATGTGATCTTCGATGTTAAACAAGATCTTTTTATCTGGGACAATTTCAAAAGAAGGCTTTTGAGAAAAACAAAGAAAATAATTGTTCAATAAAATGAAAAGACAAGGCTAAGTGTTTTTCTCACAACTATCAGAATATTCATGGTATAGCTAAATTCTTTGATTTTATTGCATTCGAAAAATAGATAATCGACCTACTAATAATGAAAGCGGAGAAATAACAATAAAAGAATAAAAGCCATAGAATTCTCTATAATTTCATGACAGGATGAATTGCTTGGTGGATTCTTTCGGGTTAGATTCTCATATAGCGGATTACCATAGAATAGATGCTGGTGAGGATTCCACCAAAACTTTCGATGAAATAAACTGTATATCCATTTTCCATAGCCAATTTAACGAGATGCAGACGTGAGTGACGCATATAGTCTTCCACGCTCCATGAAAGATAAAGATAATCGGATGACATCATGAAATATCCTTGCGGTTTGAGTACTCTATTTACTTCCTGAAAAAATTTAGCAGGATGAGTAATCAAAGGGAAGACTTGAAAACAACACCATCGAAAGT
>Ga0302251_1000114_pt1 | contig 97449 bp, 87 predicted proteins | sample AAG_RA_Gln_MG_FD_193534 | JGI IMG/M metagenome (GOLD analysis project Ga0302251, IMG submission 193534) | Enriched activated sludge microbial communities from anaerobic digester in WTTP, New Holstein, Wisconsin, United States - AAG_RA_Gln | ecosystem: Engineered > Bioreactor > Anaerobic >... | reverse complement strand
CGCCAGCCCGTCCTTCGCCAGAACACTGCTGATCGCCGACGTCAACGTCGTCTTTCCGTGGTCCACGTGACCGATCGTTCCAATGTTCACGTGCGGCTTGGTCCGCGCAAATGCCTGCTTGCCCATCGTACGATTACTCCTTGGCAACCGGCGCTCTGCCGGTACCCTTAACTGACCCGGGATGAAACCCGGAACGATATCATCCGCGCACTGCCTAACGCCCGGCCGTGCGCACTCCCGTCTTTACGGCTATCTGCTCCGCGATGTTCTTCGGTACTTCCTCGTAGTGGCTCGGCTCCATCGTGTAGGAGGCCCGGCCCTGAGTCATACTGCGAATCGCAGTAGCGTACTGGAACATCTCGGCCAGAGGAACGAAGGCCCGTACGATTTTGCTCTCGCCGTGACCGTCTTCCATACTGTCGATGCGACCCCGTCGGCTGTTGATATCGCCTATGATGTCGCCCATATTCTGTTCCGGCATCACAACTTCAACGCTCATCACCGGTTCCAGAAGAACCGGGTTCGCCTTGCGGGCCGCTTCCTTCAATCCGATTGACCCGGCAATCTTGAACGCCATCTCGCTCGAGTCGACCTCGTGGTAAGAACCGTCCACCAGAGTAACGACAACGTCGATCAGCGGGTAGCCTGCCAGGATACCGCTTTCACACGCTTCCCGAGCGCCGTTTTCAACCGGAGCGATGTACTCACGCGGAATCGCGCCACCAACAATTTTGTTGATGAACGTGAATCCCGAAGCGGGCTCGCCCGGCTCAATCTCCAGCGTACAGTCCCCGAACTGGCCTCGGCCGCCGGTCTGACGCTTGTACAATCCGTGGCCCTTGGCGTGCTTTCGGACCGTTTCCTTGTAGGCAACCTGCGGCGCCCCGACGTTTGCCCCAACCTTGAACTCGCGCAGAAGGCGGTCCTGGATGATTTCCAGGTGCAGTTCGCCCATTCCGGCGATGATCGTCTGGCCGGTTTCGTGGTCCGTTCGGATGCGGAATGTCGGATCCTCCGCGCTCAATCGGCCCAGGGCGATTCCCAGTTTTTCCTGGTCGGCCTTGGTTTTCGGCTCGATGGCGATGGAGATCACCGGTTCCGGGAACGTAATCGCTTCCAAAATGATCGGTTTCTGCTCGTCGCACAGCGTGTCGCCGGTCGTCGTGTCGCCAAGGCCCACTGCCGCGGCGATATCCCCGGAATACACCATTTCCACGTCTTCGCGGTGGTTGGCGTGCATCCGCAGAATCCGGCCGATGCGCTCCTTCTTGCCCTTGGTCGAGTTGTAAACGTAACTGCCCTTGGCCAACTGGCCGGAATAGGCACGAAAGAACGTCAACTTGCCGACATACGGATCGGCCATAATTTTGAAGGCCAGCGCGCTGAACGGCTCTTCGTCCGATGGATCCCGGGAATCCTCTTTTTCCGTCGCAGGATTGATTCCCGGCACGGCTCCGATGTCGATCGGGCTGGGAAGATAATCCACCACAGCGTCGAGCATCGGCTGAACGCCCTTGTTCTTGAAAGCCGTCCCGCACAGAACCGGGACAATCTGGTTTCCCAGCGTACCCGTTCGGATGACACGCTTCAGGTCTTCCGGCGTCAGCGGGTCGCCCTCCAGATACTTTTCCATCAGCGTGTCGTCCACATCGGCGCACGCTTCCACCAGCGCTTCGCGGTACTCGATGGCCAGATCGCGGAGGTCGTCGGGAATGTCCGTCTCTTCGCTTTCCGTGCCAAGATCGTCCAGGTACCGTATCGCCTTCATCGCGACCAGGTCGACAACGCCCTCGAAATTCGATTCCGCACCGATCGGAATCTGCAACGCCACAGCATTGGCGCCCAGGCGGTCCCGCATCCGTTCAAGCACCCGGAAGAAGTCCGCGCCCACGCGGTCCATCTTGTTGACGAACGCCATCCGGGGAACCTTGTATTTGTTCGCCTGGCGCCACACAGTTTCGGACTGCGGTTGAACACCACCGACGGCGCAGAACACAGCAACGACACCATCCAGCACCCGCATCGAACGTTCGACTTCCACGGTGAAGTCCACGTGTCCCGGAGTATCGATGATGTTGATTCGATGCTCTTTCCAGAAACACGTGGTCGCCGCGGATGTAATCGTGATGCCGCGCTCCTGCTCCTGGACCATCCAGTCCATGGTTGCGGCGCCGTCGTGGACCTCGCCCATCCGGTGCAGGCGCCCTGAATAAAACAGGATGCGCTCCGTGGTCGTGGTCTTGCCGGCGTCGATGTGGGCGGCAATCCCGATATTCCTTGTCTTTTCGAGTGGATACTCGCGTGGCATAATCGTCAATCAAACGCACTCCAACCCGGAGTGCGTCATAAAGTCCTTACCAACGATAATGGGCAAACGCCTTGTTGGCCTCGGCCATACGGTGCGTGTCTTCACGCTTCTTCACGGCGGCGCCTGTGTTGTTGGCGGCGTCCAGCAATTCGGAACTCAAACGTTCGATCATCGTGCGGCCACCCCGCTTGCGCGCGGCGGAGATCATCCAGCGGATTCCCAGCGCCATGCGCCGATCCGCCCGCACCTCGACCGGAACCTGATAGGTTGCGCCGCCGACGCGGCGCGGTTTCACTTCCACAACGGGCATCACGTTCTTGATGGCCCGGTGGAACACCTCGATGGCGGGCTGACCGGTTTTCTCAGCCATAATCTCCATCGATGTGTAAAAAATCTTCTCGCCGACGCTTCTCTTGCCGCGCGTGAAAAGCCGGTTGATGAACCGGGTTACGACGCGGTCGTGATAGATCGGGTCCGGCAACAATTCACGTCTCGGGGCTGGTCCCTTTCGAGGCATGTTTCTTATTCTCCTGTGAGACTTGGGGATCGTCCTGTCACCCTTGTCGGGCCGGTGCATCCCCGGAAAGGCCTTGCGGCCTGCTTAACTCTTGGGCTTCTTGGTTCCGTACTTCGAGCGGCTTTTCCTGCGGTTGGCCGTTCCGACGGTATCAAGCGTACCGCGCACCACGTGGTAGCGCACACCGGGCAGGTCTTTCACGCGGCCGCCCCGGATCAGGACAACGCTGTGTTCCTGCAGGTTGTGGCCAACACCCGGGATGTAAGCGGTCACTTCCTCGCCGTTGCTCAAGCGGACGCGGCAAATCTTGCGAAGCGCCGAGTTCGGTTTTTTCGGGCTGACGGTGCGCACGATGAGACAGACACCGCGCTTCTGCGGGGCGCCGGGCGTCGGCGTGCTCTTGCGTTTAACCGAGTTGAACTCGGTGTGGAAAGCGGGCGTCGCCGTTCGTTTCTCGACCCGACTGCGTCCCTTGCGAACCAATTGGTTGATTGTCGGCATCAGCGGTTAACCTCTGGGAGTTGGTTCGCCGTCCGGACAGCGAACACTCCAAAATAAAAAATCCCCTTCGCGGCACGCGAGGGGAGGCGACGAACACAGGCTTCCTAACGATATCGAACAGGAAGTCTACACTGGCTACGTTTCCCCTCAGATCGCAGGACCCTGTCCCGTTACAGGACCGGTTTCTCCGCGCAGCCTGAGCCGTCCTTGTGAGACGGCGTTTCCTCTTTGCGTGCAACTATGGAGCGCCGCGCCCTTGACGCGTCGCCTTTGTACTATACACGAGCCCGCAAACGTATGTCAAGCGCAATCAGCCGGGATTCCTGTACAATCTACCTTGATTCCACTTTCGGCTTGCGGATCGTCTTCTGGTGTTCGAAGCAGTACACATTACCACCGAACCGGTCTCTGTGCTCCGCGCAGTAGTCGCGCACCTTCTGCGATAACGCGCAACCGCAGATTGCGCACACGGCAAAGCCGGATTGTTGAGCGGTGGACGCGGATTCTGCCGAAGCATCCGGTGTTCGCAGAATCTCGCTGATAAGCCGATCACGGCCCCACAGATCCACTCCCGCACTGTGCGCCAGTTCGACTGCTTCCTTGGTATAGCCACTATTTGTCACCACGATGGCGTTCTGAGCGTCGTACTTTGCTTTTGCCCCCAGCACTTCCTGAACTGCCTTGACTCCCACATTCTTGCTGTAACGTTTGGCCTGGACCACCGTACGGTAACCTTCTCTCATCAGAATGAGGTCGGCTCCGTAGTCGCCAACCAGTTTCGTTTGCTCCACCTTGTAGCCGAGCGCCCGGAAACGGGTCGCGAGGTACGTTTCGAAGTCCTTTCCGGACAATCGGTCAACATCGGACAGCCCAAGGCGGGAAAGGCGGTAGCGTCGCGAGTACTTCCGGGCGAACAAAAACAGGTAATAACCGAAGATCGCCAACAGATACGGCCAAAAGATCGGCAGGAGATCAATCAGCACTTTCCATATCAGCTTGATGAAATCGAACGGATCGGTAGACATGACTACGAGGACTCCCTCTCCGGCGTGTCGGCGTCGGTCATCTTCGGTATCCCTTCGATCACGGGGTACCTTCGCCCACATAATGGACACGCGAGAGTGGAGTCGTCAAGCGTCGTCAACGCTTGTTCGGGGCAGGTTGGACAGCGCAGTATCTCCAGCAACCGGGGATCGAGCTCCATCGCCTACCCTTTCGGCCTGCGCCGCCCGGTGCGGTGGCGCGTTAGAAAGTCGGGCTTGGCAGGCTCGGCGTGCGTGTCCATGGGACTGCGGGGTTTCTGGCGTCGCCACAGTTCCGAGCTCAAGTCGGCTTCGGCGAGGGTGTCATCGCGCAGGGCCTCCAAGTGCTTGATGCGGTCGCGGATGGCCGCCGCGTCCTCAAACCGCAGTTCCTTCGAGGCCCGCCGCATTTCCTCCCGCAGTTTCTCGATGGCGGCCGGCAGGTTGGACTGGTCCGCGTGCCCGATGTCGACTGGGACGCCGTAGTCCGCCGGGGCCTCGGCTACCGCGCTGGGCGCCATACCTTCACTGCGGATGGAATCCCGGATTGCCTTGACGATGGACTGCGGAGTGATGCCGTGCTCCTCGTTGTAGACCTGCTGGATACCGCGGCGGCGGTTGGTTTCGTCGATGGCGCGCCGCATGCTGTCGGTCACTACATCGGCGTACATGATCACCTTGCCGTCCAGGTTCCTGGCCGCGCGTCCCATGGTCTGGATGAGCGATGTCTCCGAGCGCAGGAAGCCTTCCTTATCGGCGTCCAGGATGGCGACCAGCGTCACTTCCGGCAAGTCCAGTCCTTCGCGGAGCAGGTTGATGCCCACGATGCAGTCGTACTCGCCGAGGCGCAAGTCGCGCAGAATCTCGGTCCGTTCCAGCGTTTCGACGTCTGTGTGCAGGTAGTTGACCTTCACGCCGAGGTTGGCCAGATACTCCGCCAGGTCCTCCGCCATGCGTTTCGTCAACGTCGTGATCAGCGCGCGCTGGCCCTTCTCGACGCGCAGTCGGACCTCGCCCAGCAGATCGTCGATCTGGCCGACGGTCGGGCGCACCTCCACTTCGGGGTCCAGCAGTCCGGTCGGGCGGATGATCTGCTCCACCATCTGCGCCGAGTGTTCACGCTCGTACACGGCGGGCGTGGCGGAAACGAAGACCACTTGCGCGATCCTCTGCTCGAACTCCTCCCAGCGTAAAGGCCGGTTGTCCTTGGCGGCCGGCAACCGGAAACCGAAGTCGACCAGCGTCGTTTTGCGGCTCATATCACCGTTGTACATGCCGCGCAATTGGGGGATCGTGACGTGGCTCTCGTCGATAAACAGCAGGAAGTCGTTCGGGAAGTAGCTGAGCAGGGTGTTCGGAGCGGTGCCCGGCGCGCGCCCGTCGAAGAAGCGGCTGTAGTTCTCGATACCGGAGCAGAATCCGATCTCGCGGATCATCTCCATGTCGTACCGGGTCCGCTGTTCCAGGCGCTGGGCCTCCAGCAGTTTGTCGTTCGCGCGGAACCAGACCAGGCGCTCATCCAGTTCCTGTTCGATCTCTTTCAGCGCCCGGTCGATTGATTCCTTGCTGGAGATAAAGTGCGTCGCCGGGAAAAACGTGATCCGGTCCGGCTCACCCACTACTTCGCCGGTCAGCGGATCCATCACGCGGATGCGCTCCACCTCGTCGCCGTAGAACTCGATGCGGGTGATGACTTCCTCGTCGGTCGGGTGAATTTCCAGCGTGTCGCCCTTCACGCGGAACGTGCCGCGGTCCAGTGCGATGTCGTTGCGCGTAAATTGCATCTCGACCAGTTGGCGAAGAAGGGCTTCCCTGTAATACGTCTTGTGAAGGTGGATGGGAAGGACCTGCCGCTGGTATTCCTCCGGCGATCCCAGACCGTAGATGCAGGAAACCGAAGCCACCACCAGAACATCGCGGCGTTCCAGCACGGCCTGGGTGGCGGCGTGGCGTAAGCGGTCGATGTCGTCGTTGATCGCGCTGTCTTTTTCTATATAGGTATCAGTCTGGGGGATGTACGCTTCCGGCTGGTAGTAGTCGTAGTACGACACAAAATACTCGACGGCATTGTGCGGGAAGAACTCGCGAAACTCGGAGCACAACTGGGCGGCAAGGGTTTTGTTGTGCGCGATGACCAGCGTGGGGCGCTGGACCTCCTGCACCACGTTGGCCATCGTGAACGTCTTGCCGGAGCCGGTCACGCCGATCAGCGTCTGCATGCGGTCGCCGCGCTCGATTCCGCGCACGAGGTCCGCGATCGCCTTCGGCTGGTCGCCCTCCGGCCGGTAATCCGAAACCAGTTGGAACTGCCCGTCCTTCATACCATTCAGTATAGAACAGGGGTTCGGATTTCGGCGCGTTCTGTTACAAAATGCCGACCAGCGCTGAGGCTTCGTCCACCACCCGCTCGAAAGCGCCGCGCGGTATGGGAAGCGTGCCGTAGAACACAAACGCCCCGTCGACCTCGTAGCCGCCCTCTTCGTAGGCGTATTCCGGCGCCAGATACCCGGCGTCGCCGTTGGCGTAACCGACTACGAACACATCCTTGCCGGTCAGTTCCCGGATGCCGTCGGCAATCACCGAAAACGGCTCCGCGCCGATACCGACGGCATACCGGTCACCGATACGCACCGCGTGGACCGGTATCGCCCCGTATGCCCGGTCCGGAAGTTCGCCAAGCATCGTGTCACGCCAGTCCCGCGCCGCCTGACGGCACCGTTCGGCCGTTGCCCCCGGTTGACCTTCCAGATCGCGAATCTTCCAGTCCGCTCTGCGGTTCACTTCCTCCGGGTCCAAACGCACCGCTCCCGACGGGACAATCGATTCGATCGCAGTCACGGTTTCATCAAGGCACGGTTCGGCGCCGGACAGAATGCCCGCCATCACTCCGCCCAACTCCTTCGACCAGCCGAGCATGCGCTCGAAGTCGGGACCGACCGACGGCGGGTTGATGTTACCGCAGGGACCGTTGGTGCACAAAACGACGGGGGAACCGGTAAGTATCGTTTCCAGTTCGGCGGCCAGGTGGCCGGAAATATCACCACATAGAAGGCGATTCTCGCCGCCCATCGCCACGTTGTGCATGGCGTAGTTCGTCATCACGGCGACCCACTCGCCGTTCGTCCGCCGCCAACCCCAAACAGAGACGCGCGGGTTTGTGTGCTTCTGCTCCCCTCGACGCCGGTCGATGCCGAGAACGGATGAACCTTCGCCGACCACAAACTCCGCCGGTTCCAGGACGGATAAGGCGCGGTGTGTTGCCTGAACGAGACCGTCGCGCGCCAGCCTGAGAGCCGCGGGATCGTAATCGCCGCACTGAGACAGTCTGACGATTGCCGGTCCGGAATGCGTGTGTGTTGCCGACAGGATCACCCGCTCGATCGGAACGCCTGCAACATTCGCGACAGCCTTTCGAATACTTAAGGCGTCGTCGTATTCGAAGGCAATAACGTCCGCGTGAAGCAAGACGATGCGTCCACCGTCGCCCTCGACCAAAAGCGCTCGAGCCTTCAGAGGGCAGTGAACGCCGATGGACGGTTGCTCCCGCGCCACGAAACCGCTCATATGCGTTCCAATCGGCGGTGTGATGTCCTGGATTCCGGCTCCAACATACATCACGTTGTGACCTCCCGGAGGGAACCGCGCAGTTCCCATACCTTGCGGAACGCGTCGGCGATGTCCTGCGTGTCGGTTTCCGTCCCCAGCAACAACGAGTGGAACAGCCAGGCGCCCTCGGAGGCACAGGCGCGTTCGGACACGGGACATCGGGCGGCGCAGGCTTGCACGTCCATTGCCGGGGCTTGATACGGTCCAAAGTCGCCGCGAACGAACATCGGCAACCGGTAGATCGGTTGGGTGTATCCTTCGGCTACCGGTATGCCTTCTGCGTGCATGGCCCTGGCGAATACCGACCGCGACACACCAAACGCCTCCGCGTCGTAGCGGAACGAATATAAGTGATAGGCGTGGCGGGTGCAGTGATCGCGCGCCTGCGGATTCAGGCCCGGAATCTCCGCAAGCGCTGTATCGAGCTGGGCCGCGTTGCGCCGCCGGATTGCGCCCTGTTCTTCCAACCGCGACAACTGGCAGTTGGCCAGCGCCGACTGCAGTTCCGTGATACGGTAATTCGTATTGACCGGTGTGGGTCCAATATCGCGACCGTCCGGTGCGCGGCCGCAGTTGTGGATGGCCTCGCACCGGTCAGCCAGGTCGGCGTCGTTCGTCACAATCACTCCGCCCTCGCCGGAGTTCACGTTCTTCGAGCCCTGCATCGAGAAGCACCCCATCACGCCCATCGATCCGACGCTCCGGTCCTTGTACCGCGCGCCGTGTGCCTGGCAGGCGTCCTCAATCACGGTCAGATTATGCCGTTTCGCGATGGCAAGAATCGGATCCATGTCGGCCGGAAGTCCGGCAATGTGCACAGGCATGATAAACCGGGTCCGTTCTGTCACAGCGGCTTCCAGAACGTTCGGATCCATCGTGTAGGACAGCGGATCGACGTCCACCGGAACCGGCGTTGCGTTGACCTCAATGACCGCCGTGCCGGTTGCGAGGAACGTATAGGCGGGAATCAGCACTTCGTCACCGGAGCGTATACCGGCCGCCAGCAACGCGACCTTCAGCGCCACTGTTCCGCTCGGAACGGCAAGCGCGCGCCGGCACCCGTGCATCTCGGCGAACCGCGCCTCAAAAGCCAGCGTCTCTTCGCCGACGTAACGACCCCAGTTCCCACTACGCACAACTCGCAGAACGGCTGTCTCTTCTTCAATGCCGTGAATCGGCCACTTGACGAAAGGCTTCGTTCGAACCGGTTCACCACCCAACACCGCCAGTTTCATCTATCCGATCCTCTTTCTTGCCCGATATCTATCCAGCGCCACGGACAGCACGATGATGGCACCCGTGATCATCTCCTGCCTCCAGTTCGGCCATCCCAGTTGCGAGCCGCCCGCGCGAAGAGTCGCCATGATTAGCGCGCCAATCATTGATCCGAAAATCGATCCCTCGCCGCCCGAAAGACTCGCTCCGCCGATCACCACCGCCGCGATGACATCCAGTTCCTGCCCGATCGCCACCGTCGGATCGCCCACACTCAGCCGCGAAAACAGCATCAATCCCGCCAAGCCGGCGAACAGACCGTTCAACGTGTAAACGGCAGTTTTTACCTTGTCGACAGCAACACCAGACAGGCGCGTGGCCGTTTCGTTGGCGCCCACCGCCGCCACATACCGGCCGAACCGCGTGTATTTCAGCGTCACCGCCGCCGCGACGGCGAGCACGATCAGCAACCAGACACCAACGGGAAATATCATCCACTGCTGTTCCGCGCCCAGCCTCGCCACCAGCGAATTGAGCCAGGTGATTGGAGCATCAACCTTCTGTTCCGACGCGAGTCCCTTCGCCGCGCCGCGCACGATGAGGTACGTTCCCAGTGTCACGATGAAGGGGGCGACCTTGAGACGCGTGATGAGCAGACCGTTCACCGCGCCGCACAACGCGCCCGCCCCAACCCCGGCCAGAAGGGCCGCTCCGGGTGGCCATACGTCCAGCAGTTTCGCGATGACCACCGTTACAAACGCCATGATCGACGCCACGGAGAGGTCGATGCCGCCCGTGATGATGACAAAGGTCATGCCGATCGCCGACAGGCACACGACCGTCGCCTGCCGCGCCAGCGTCTGGACGTTGTCGATTGTGCCAAACCGCGGCGCGAGGGCGCTGAAGTAGGCGAACACAAGCGCCCACACGATGACAAGCGCCGCGAGGTTGAGCGCGGAAGGCGGCAGTCGCAGTTGCTTCATACGGTTCGATTGCCGGCCTTATTCAAACCGGGGCGGCTCGAGGAGTTCCTTGATTTCCGGTGTGTCCATATTGGCCTTCGTCGCCAGGGACGCGCCGGTGTCAATCCGCTTTTGTACCTTCTCCCCGCGAAGATGAGCCACAACCGTCTTCACGCCCGTATAGCCCATCTTGTACGGATTCTGAAGAACCAGACCGTGGATTTCGCCGGCCTTCAGGGCATCGACCAGCTTCGGTGAGGAATCGAAACCGACGAACCTCACGTAGCCCGCATGACCACCGTCCTGTAACGCCCTCAGCATACCGAAAGTGGTGCTCTCGTTCGGGCAGAAGATTCCGTCAAGGACCCTGCCGGGGCCGGTTCCGTACCGGGCCAGCAGGTTCTCCCCGGTCTTCTGCGCGGATTCGGTGGTCGCGCCGCCGTACTGGTTACTGCTGACAACCTGGATGGCAGGCTCGTTCTTCATCACGCTCAGGAAGCCCTCTTCGCGCTCGTGGGTGCTTGCGGAACCTTCCTGGTATCGCATCATCACCACACGGCCATTGCCAGCCAGCAGTTCCACCATGCGCTTGCCGGCCAGAACGCCGCCCTTGAAGTTGTCGGTGGCAACGAAACTCGTGTAGTCTTCGCCCTTTAGCGCCGAGTCCATGATCACCACCGGAATACCGCTTTTCACGGCTTCGGACACGGGAGTCCGGAGGGCAGTGTCGTCCAGAGGCGCGAGGACCATTCCGGAAACCTTGTCCACGATGAAGTCCTCAACGACCTTGATCTGGCTGTCGCGGTCGTCCTCCTTCAGGGGGCCCTTCCAGATGATCTCAACGCCGTCTTCCTTGGCGGCCTTGTCGGCGCCGGCGTGGATGGACTTCCAGAACTCGTGGGTCGTGCCCTTCGGAATAACGGCGATGCGGAGTTTGGCCTGGCCGGGAGTGGGTGGTTTCGCCGTGCCGTCGCTCTGGGTGGTCTTCGGCCCGCAACCGGCCACGGTCAGCAGGACAACGGCGGGAATCAGGAAGAAAGCGGATTTCATGCAACTTGCCTCCACACTAAGGATTGGCCCTTAAGGGCTGTTGCTCCATTGTATGAAAGCGAAGCCGGTCCAAAGCGCCGACGTCCTCATTCCGCGTAGAGATCCTCCCGCGTCAACGGAAGGTCGTTCGGATCACCCTTCGATACGAGCAGTTGGTGAACGTCGAGGTTACCCTCCCGGAAGGCGGCGGAGCAACCCCGGAGAAACATCCGCCACATCCGCACGAAGCGCTCATCGTACATCCCGCGGACCTGGTGAACACATCTCTCATACCGCTCCGACCAGCAGTCCAGGGTCCGCCGGTAGTGCGGACCCAGGTTCTCAATGTCCCAGATTCGGAAATCCGCGTCGTTCAGGCAGCCGGCGATTTCGGGCAGGGTAGGCAGGTAGCCCCCGGGGAATATGTACTTGTCGGTCCACGAGTTGACCGGACCGGTGAAGCGGCAGGTGATCAGATGCAACAGCGCCAGGCCGCCGGGCTTGAGAAGGCGTTTCACCACAGACGCAAACTCCGCAAGGTGCGGCTTGCCCACGTGCTCCATCATTCCGATGCTGATAACCTTGTCGAACGATTCATCTCCCTCGTCCAGCGTGGCGTAATGCTCTCTGCGGATCCGGGCGCGCCCCTCCAGGCCGGCTTTCTGTATGGACTCTTCACCGTAACGGCACTGCTCTTCGCTGAGGGTTATGCCTGTAGCGCGGACGTTGAACCGGCTCGCGGCGCGCAGGACGGCGCTTCCCCACCCGCAACCTATGTCCAGAAGCGCTTCACCGGGTTTCAGGCGAAGCTTCTTCAGAGAGTGGTCGAGTTTCGTAATCTGGGCCTGCTCCAGCGTGTCAGCCGGGTTGCGAAAATACGCGCAGGAATAGGTCATCGATTCGTCCAGCCACAGCGAGAAGAAAGCGTTGCCAAGGTCGTAGTGGTGCGTAACGTCCTCGTGCTGGCGCTGGAGAGACCTTCTGGCGAATCCGGCCGTTTTCGACACGGCGGTGCGCAGGAGGTTAGACGGCCCATCTGCCAGCGATGCGTTGCGAATGGCGAGCGACACCACATCAGCCAGATCGCCGCGCACATCGATGCGCCCGTCCATATAGGCTTCGCCGAAAGCCAGCGTGATATCGTCCGTGAAGAAATCGGACAGCCTTGGATCATGTAGAACGAGGGTGAAAAGCGGTTCCCCCTCGCCGTACTGTTTTTGTTCGTGATTGGCGTATTCCACACAGAAAGCCGGCCCCGATACTCTTTGGAATACGCCGTCCAGCATTTGCCACGGTTGCATGAAGGCCCTCCATTTCACCGATTCTCCGATATGCGGATTTGTCGATAACAGGATAGGCCGGATGTGAGGCGATTTCACCCCCCCGTCTGGACGGGTCATTCAAAGATACCCGTCCCATCGCGCAAACCGAAGATCCCGGCACCGCTTCCGAGTGAATCAGTGCGCCGTGTAAAGCATATACAACCCGCCGGCAATCACAAGGACGCCGCAGACCACCTTCAACACCTTCATGGCAGAAGACCGCGAATTCCAGTTGAGATAGTTTTGAACCGCTTCCGCCGAAGAACCCGCCCCCACAATGACTGCGCAGTGACCTGCTCCGTATGCCAACAACAGAGCGGCCGAATACACGGGAGCATCGGCGGCTACGCGGAAAGACACTGCCAATACAGGCGCCATGAAGGCGAACGTGCAGGGACCCAAGGCCAGGCCAAATACCAATCCCAGCAGGAAGGCCGCCGGCAAACCCCGTTGATTTGTCTCGACCTGCTCCTTGCCGACAAACGGCAGGCGAACAATGCCGAGTAGATGAAGACCGACGACGAAGAAGATACCGGCCACCAGGTAGTTCACGGTCCCGCCCATATCACCCGCGATACGACCCAGCGCGGAAGTGATGATGCCTATCAACGCTATGGTCAGCAGGATACCGGACGCGAAGCACAACGATGTCCAGAAGGCCCGGCGTGTGGTCATCCCTTCCTGATCGGAGATGAAACCGACAATAAGCGGAATGCTCGCCAGATGGCACGGGCTGAGGAGGATGCTGAGCACTCCCCACACAGCGGACGCGGAGAGGGCCACCAACGGTGCGCCCTCCACCGCGCGGCTGAGAACTCCAAATAAGGAGTTCATCGCGCCTTTTCCAATCGCACCCCGTTGTCTCGGAACGCCTTGACCATGTCGTCCTTCGAATAGAATCCGGTGTGGCGGAAGACTTCCTCGCCCTTCTCATTGAAGAATATCTGGGTCGGGATGGCCTTGATACCGTACTTTTTGCCGACCGACGGGTTTTTCCACACATCGACGAACTGGACAACAAGGCGACCGGTATACTCTTTCTCCAGGGCCGCCAGTTCGGGTTTCATTGCCTTGCACGGTATACAAGAGACAGAACCCAAATCCAGAAGTCGCGGGAGAACCGCCACGGTCTTTGACTTGTTCGTATTCGCTCCCGGCTTCTGAGTGGTACGCTGTTGAGCCCATAGTGTCGAGATGCCTGTGATGAGCGCCAGACCGATGATGATTATTCGGACAAACGATTTCGATTTCATACGAACTCCTTTACGTTTTCCAACGAAAGCGTCTCTCATAGTAGAGCGACAGATTGACGAGACTGATGAGAACGGGTACCTCGACGAGCGGACCGATCACCGCCGCGAACGCCGCGCCTGAGTTGATCGTGAATACGGCGACGGCCACGGCGATTGCCAGTTCGAAGTTGTTGGAAGCCGCCGTGAATGACAGCGTCGCCGTTTTCGAGTAGTCCGCGCCCAGTTTATGGCCCATATAGAACGAGATGAGGAACATCACCACAAAGTAGATCAACAGCGGGATGGCGATGCGAACCACGTCCAGCGGAATCTGCACGATGGTCTCGCCGCGCAGGCTGAACATCACGACGATGGTGAAAAGCAGTGCAACGAGCGTCATAGGGCTGATGCGCGGGATGAATCTGCGTTCATACCATTCCCGGCCCCTGGCCCGGAGGAGGACAATCCGCGTCAACATACCGGCAATGAACGGGATGCCGAGGTATATGAACACACTCTGCGCGATGGCCGCCATCGTGATGCCCGAGAGGTCCACGTCGCCAAAGTTCACCCCGATCAACGGCGGCAGGACCTTGATGAAGAGGTACGCGTAGGCGCTGTAAAATAACACCTGAAAAACCGAGTTGAAGGCCACCAGGCCGGCGGCGTACTCTGTGTCCCCTTCCGCCAACTGGTTCCAGACAATAACCATCGCGATGCATCTCGCCAGGCCGATCATAATCAACCCGATGGCGTAATCCGGCTTGTCGGCCAGCAGTGTGACCGCCAAGCCGAACATCAGTACCGGGCCTATAATCCAGTTCTGGACAAGCGACAAGCCCAGTATCTTCGTGTTGCGGAATACCTCGCCGAGTTCCTCGTACTTCACCTTCGCCAGTGGCGGATACATCATCAGGATCAAGCCGATGGCGATGGGTATCGAGGTAGTGCCTACGGACAGGTCCGTGATACTCTTCACGACACCGGGCGCGAAGTTGCCGAGCGCGACGCCGAACGCCATCGCGAGGAATATCCACAATGTCAGATAGCGGTCGAGGAACGACAAACCCGTCTTCCGGGCACAAGCGGGAGTTTCGGTCATCGGCTCAACTCCTCCAGCAATGCGTCAACACGTTCGATGATTGAGTCGCGAATCGCGCGGACGGTCTCGATCGGCTGATCCGCCGGATCGTCCAGCGCCCAGTCTTCGGTCAGCAGGAACTTCGAGGGGCACGCGACAACATCCACACCGCACCCCATGGAGATGACGCGGTCGGCTGAATCCACCATTTCCTGCGTCACAGTTTTCGGGAAATGGCCTTCCAAGGAAACACCGATCTCCTCCATCGCCAGGATGGCAGACGGGTTGACGCGGTCCGCTGGCCCGGTGCCGGCCGATATCGCGCGGACCGGTAACCCTCGCACCCGCGCTGAATGGTTCAGCCAGGCTTCTGCCATCTGACTCCGACCGGCGTTGTGACCGCAGACGAAGAGGACAGTCTTCACAGAATCTCGGGCTTCCTTGCGCGGATGAAAGCGCCCATCACGCGGCCGTCAAGCCCGGCTTTCTCCTCCGGTGACAAGGCCGCGACCTCCGGAGAACAGCACGTGGCGGCTTCAAGATCGGCGAAATTGTACCGGCGCGTCGGCTCGATGTCAATGTCAACGAATCCGGCGGCGGTCAACCGGCGGACATAATCGCCGCGTTCCAGCGCGCCGGCCACGCAACCCACATAGGCTTCCATATCGCGGCGAACCGCGTCCGGCAGTTCGCCTTCCACCACCACGTCCGACACGGCAAACCGCCCGCCGGGCTTCAGCACCCGAATCGCCTCGCCAAGGACCTTGTCCTTGTCCGCCGAGAGGTTGATCACGCAGTTGGAGATGATCACATCAACCGTGTTGTCCGGCAAGGGGATGTCCTCGATGTGACCCTTGAGGAACCGGACGTTCGCGGCGCCGGCCTCGGCCTTGTTCTTCTCGGCCAGAGCCAGCATCTCGTCGGTCATGTCCAGCCCATAGGCGAATCCCGTCGGGCCAACGCGTTTCGCGGACAACAGCACGTCGATGCCGCCGCCGCTCCCCAGGTCCAGCACGGTTTCGCCCGGCTTCAATGCCGCCAGCGCCGTAGGATTGCCGCATCCCAGGGACGCCAGCAACGCGGCTTCCGGAATCTCCGATGCTTGAAGGGCATCATAGAGGTCGCCCGTGATGACATCGCCTCCGCCGTCACAGCACGAACCACTGCCACAACACGCCGCCCCCTCGCCGTTCAGCACCGTCAACGCCGCTTTGCCGTATTTATCCTTCACTATTTCTCGTATATCTGTGTTCATCTGTTCCACATATTCCTCGTTGGATTTCATTATAAAGTGCGATTAGGGTCGGCTCCTTACACTCACGAACCGCTCCTCAACCGCCCGCGTTCCGAACGTAGTCTTTGAGTCCGAGATAGCGCCACATCGGTTGTTTCCTCGGTTTGCCGTCGGGACCAAACGGGTCCGTTGTGACCGGTGATACGAAGAACGTCGATGACGAACCGTGGCAGTCCGTACAGCCGTTGGCGCCCAGTGCGCGTTTAGCGCTGGAGACGTTGTGGCTGAACGTCCACCTCATCGGCGAGGCTTGCGGGTGTTTTTCCGCCTTGAGTGATCGATTTCGTACTTCGTAGACCTTGTCGCCCTTTACGAAAACCGGTCTGGCCACATCAAAACGGCCTCCGGTCATCGTCTGCCCCACGGAGCGAAGCATCGTCGCAATCTCGGCGCCGGTATTGGCCTCCGGCTTGCCGTCGCCGTTGTCATCCCTGATGCTGTCCTTCACCTTTTCGTAAGCCCGTCCTGTCTCGGCGAGCGTCAATGGGTGGATCACGTTGCCGACTCGGTTGCCCCACCACGCAGGAAGCAGTGCGTTGCCCGTGGATATCTTACCGTCCTTCAAACGGAAGTAGGCCGGTTGCCAGGAGGCCGTTTCGCCGTACTTTTTGGCGGCGGGATTGGTGGGCGTGCCCACGGTCTTGCCGGTCGTCGTATCGACTGTGTGGACCGCCGTTACATTGGAATCGCGGACGTGGCACGTGACGCAGGCAATCGTCTTGAGGTGGTTCGGGGGGATGCCTTCGTGCTTCGGACGGCTCGCCCCCATGCGCCCTTCCGTGTGACAGGACACGCACGACACCTCGTCGCTGTCGAGTTCATCGTTGACGAACACGCTGTTCGACCGGCCTTTCGCGATCTGGTGGTCGATTCCGGAAGGGTGACAGGAAATGCAAGTCATGCCCGCGCCGGAGTGGACGTCTTCATTCCGTCCGTCCCACACGTGCCCGCGCTTTTTCGTCTCGGCTTCGCCGTGACACAGCAGACAGTTGCGATCAGTCGGACGTTTCGGCACAATCGTGATCCGGTCCGATGAATCGTTGGAGGGCTTGTATTTCAGCGTCGGTGTCTGCCCGGCGATGACGGAGCCTTCTACATCGCCGACGCCGGCCCCGGCCGTTGCGGCCCACCGGTAGTTGGCGGACGAAACCTGAGTGGTACGCGCTTTGTGGTCGTAGTCCGGCTTGTGGCACATCAGGCAGTCCGCCTCCAGTACTCCGGAGCGATCCCAGGCCGCCTTGTGGTAATCGCCGTCCAAACTCGACGCAATCTCCGGTTCCGCCGCCTGCCGTGTGTCATAGCGCCGACCGTCGCGGTCGTTCTCAAAGATCGATCCGCCGGGATGGCACACCGCGCACGTTTGAGCGTATTGATACGTCGAAAGCCCGACTTCCGCTTCGGTCCGGTTCACCTTCTTGGCCAGCCACATGTAAGACATATGGTGCTGACCGCCGTTCTGACCGGGTGACTGGATCCATGGCCTGTTGCGGTTCTTCGCACCCCAATCGTCCGACATCACCTCAGCGCCCATCTGGAAGTGGTACGCCTTCGTGATGGTATCATACGGGTGACAGCCTCCACACGTCTTCCGCGGGCTGTACGGTTTGGCATCCGCGTCTTGGGGATTGACCGTTTTCCCGGCTTCGTCCCGCAATGCGACCGGTGGATGCGTAAAAGTCTCGGAGCTACTACCGACCGCCAGGCGCGGCGGCCAGGAAACAAGGAGCACCACAACGGCAACCACAACAACCGCAAATGCCAACACAGAGTATTTCATTGAGTTCTGTTCCGATGCCAACGGCATCACGTCCTGAGGACAAGCACTGATCGAATGCTCAGTTCCCGGATGTATCCAGTGTCAACGACGCGGGCCGCGGAAGGGCAAGCCCCGCCGCAACCTGCATCGCCTTGAAGATCCCGACAGGCACGACACAGCCACTGCAACAACCTTTCAGGGAAGCGCGCGCGGCCGTGTGTATCTGCCCGTCAAAGCCGGTCATGATCTCCGAATAAACATCGACTTCAACCAGGCGCCCCACCAGCGCCTGTATGTTTTCACAAGGGGAAGCAATGACGAACTTCACATTCTGTCCGTCATCGCACTCCGCGGAAACCTCCGTCACGAATCCGCAAACGCCAGCATCTATGCGCGCCTGAACGACCGGCATGATATCCTCTTGTCCTTTACCCCTTCAAAAGCGTGGCGATCTCCGCCGGCGAAGCCACCTTGCCGGAGAGAACCACCTTGCCGTCCACGGCCAGGGCCGGCGTGCGCATCACGCGGAACTTCGCGATCTCGCGGACGTCCTCCACCTTCTCGATGGTCACCTCGAGCCCGAGGCTCGCGACCGCGGCCTGCGTGTTCTCGGTCAATTTCTTGCAGTTGGGACACCCCGTCCCGAGCACTTGAATCAGCATTGTATCCCTTTCATCTAGAACAGAACGTTGAACAGATATCCGACGGTGATGATGCCGGTGGCCACCACACCGATGAACACCGCGATCAGCCTCGGACGAAGTACTTTCCGCAGGATGATTGATTCCGGCAGGCTCAGGCCGATGACCGCCATCATGAACGCCAGTGCCGTGCCCAGCGAAGCGCCTTTCTCCAGCAAAGCCTGCACAATTGGCACGATTCCCGCCGCGTTCGAGTACATCGGTACGCCGAGGATAACCGCAACCGGCACCGACCACCACGCCGATTCGCCCATCAGTTTCGCCATCGCGTTGGTCGGCACATAACCATGGATGCCCGCGCCAACCGCAATGCCGATGACCACATACAGCCACACTCTGCCGACAATTTCCCGCACGGCTGTCACACCGCCGCGGATGCGGTCCGGCCAGGTCATATGCTCCGCCTCGAATCCTTCACCCTCGGCTTTCATCTCGTACACCCACGGCTCCACGTGCTTCTCCATGTGCAGGCGCCCGATGATCCAACCGGCCAGTATCGCGATGAACAAGCCCGTCGTTACATATACGGCCGCGACCTTGAACCCGAACAACCCGAACAGCAGAACAACCGCCACCTCGTTGATCATCGGCGCGGCGATGAGGAACGAGAACGTCACGCCCAGCGGTACCCCGCTCTCCACGAATCCCAGGAACAGCGGAACGGCCGAGCACGAGCAGAACGGCGTCACGATGCCCAGCGCGGCGGCCAACACATTGCCGACCGACTCCCGCTTTCCCGCCAGTATCGCCCTGGTCCGTTCCGGCGTGAAGAAGGTCCGAATGATCCCGACGAAGAACACGACAATCACCAACAACATCAGCACCTTGGGCACTTCGAACACGAAGAACTCCACGGCGGAAGCCAGATGCCCGTCGGCCAGGCCCAGCAGGTTGTACGTGAACCACTTTGAAAACGGAACGAGGTTCACATACACCAGGTACCAGACGATACCCATCACCACCGCCAGTCCGGCGCTCCTCAGAAAACCGGCGCGCGGATCGGCCTTCGGCGTCGGGTGTTCGGTTGTCGCGGTCACGTTCTCCATATCGGTTGCTTCCTATTTGGCTGAAAGGCCAAGTGCCCGGTCAAAAAAAAGGGAACGGCGCTACTTTCGGCAACGGGATACGCACTCCCCGGCGTCGAGCACGGCCTGCACGCACCCGAAGAACTCCAAAATGCACGGCACTCGGAGGCTGTAGTACACTTGCAGGCCCTGCTTGCGGTCCTGCACGATGCCGGCGCTCTTCAACAGCGACAGATGCTTGGACACGGTGGAAATATCCGAACCGACCAAAGCCTGCAACTCGCACACGCACAACTCGCCCTCAGCCAGCGCGTCGACCATCATCAGGCGGCCGGGATGCCCCAGCACTTTGATAATCCTCGCCCGCTTCACATATTCCTCAGACACCATTCCTGAACCTCCCGAACACTATTTTCGTATTTCGCCAAATAATATGTCAAGAACAAGGGTGAAGCGCCTGCTTCACCCTTGCCGGTGTCTCCGCACGGGGTGTTCAGCGTATTTCGAGGAAGGTCCCGTTCTTCAGTTGGGCATAGGCCTGCTGGAGTTCCTCGCGCGTGTTCATCACGATGGGACCGTACCAGGCCACAGGTTCCCTAAGGGGTTTCCCCGAAACCAGCAGAAAACGAATGCCATCATCGCCTGTCTGAACCCGGACCTCGTCACCGTCATCAAACAGCACGAGCATGCGGTTTTCGGCATTCGTTGGCGGGGTTGTGTCGGCCCACCCCTCGCCTTCCGTCGGCACATCCAGGGGAGCCGACGCGTTGCAGAACCGTCCGGCCCCCTCGAATACATAGGCAAAAGTGTTCCGGTGTGATGCCACGGGCAGAACCTTGCGCGTTCCCGGGGGAACGGTGACATCAAGGTAAACGGGCTCGGCGGCAACCCCTTCCACCGGCCCCGCTGTTCCCGCGTAGTTCCCGCACACGATCCGAACCTTCGTGCCGTCGTCCTCCAAAACTTCGGGGATTTCGGCGGAGGTCACTTCCTGGTACCTCGGAGCAATCATCTTGAGAGCCGCCGGAAGATTCGCCCATAGTTGGAAGCCGTGCATTCGGCCCTGAGCGTCACCGAAAGGCATTTCCTGGTGCATGATTCCCCGGCCCGCCGTCATCCACTGCACGTCGCCCGGGCCGATGACTCCCTTGTTGCCGATGCTGTCCTGATGCTCGACGGTACCGGCCAGCACATAGGTAATCGTCTCAATCCCGCGGTGAGGATGCCAGGGAAAACCCGCCAAGTAATCGTCAGGGGAATCACCCCGGAAATCGTCCATCAGAAGAAACGGATCGGTTTCCGAGGTATCGCCGAAACCGAACGCCCGGCGCAGGCGAACGCCCGCGCCTTCGATGGTTGGTTTGGACTTGGATAAACGTTTTACCGGACGCAAGGGCATCCTGTCCACCCGCTTTCGTGACGACTAAAGCGTATCGAGACCGTTTACGGACCTCAGGATACGGGCGGAGTCTTCCACGGTCAGTCTGCCGTCCGGCGCGCCTTTCGGGTAGACGTCGCCATTCTTAACGCTGATCATCGGATCGGCGCTGGACTGCAGTCCGGCGGCCACTTTCAGAGCGGCCACGGCATCCAAAGCATTGGCCGAACCACTGCGGTCCACATCACCGGCCAGGTAGGTCGGGGCAACCACCTTCAACGTGATCGATCCGTTCGCGGTCTGCCCTGCCTTCGAGACAGCTACCGGAATATCGATGTTTCCGATCGGAGTGCCGACCGGCACCTTCACAACCCTGGCGTAACCGCCGGTTCCGTCATCTGTCAGCGTCACCGTACCCAGACCGAGCGCACTGCAGTTGGCGGTCACCGATGCGGTGCGAACCGGATATCCCACCACACGCAGATTCACGAAAGCTCCCTGCTCCACCTGTGCCGGAGTCGTTTCACCTCGCATGAACTTGGCGTTGTTGGTGAGAACAAAGTCATCGGCGTCCCGCACCCGAATGACCTTCGAACCCAGGTAAAGACTGATGACAGACACCATCCCGCGCACGTTGAACTCGTCACCGGCCGCCGTCCAGGGGATGTAGTAGCCGGTCCCGTCCATATTGGCGGGAATCGGGTATTGCGGCATGCCGGGATACGGAACCGCAGGCTTGTCCGTGGCGTTGTGTGACACGGCGATGTAAAAGTGACCCGACGGTGACGCCACTTCAACGTTGCACGTTACGTCACCCGTCACGGAGTTGACCTTCGAGGTCGGTCCCAGGGCCGTAACTCCGGTAACCGATACGTACTGCCCCTGTAAAGCCGGATTGTTGACGATGTCTTCCAGCGTGACAACCTTGGGCGCCGGAATTGGATTGCCGGAAGAATGGACCACGATATCGGCCGGTTTGCCCGTCGCCGTGGTCAGCACATATTCGCCGGTGTAGATGACGGCGCCACTACTGTTCGTCCAGATTTCCTGGGTCAGTTTGCCCGTGATGGTCACGTCCTGGCCGACAAGCAAAGGCTCGACTCCGTAGAACGGAACGCCGGCGGAAACCGCGATTCCGGCGCTCCCGTCCGCATCCATGATATACGCGTAAGCCGTGCGCGTTGAGACCACGACACCTCTCACCCGAAGGAGTTCACCGGTGTTCACCGGTTTCGCCCTTGCCTGGGTAACCGTAATGGCCGGACCCGGGTAAACGAACAAGTCGACCCCGCCCAGGCCGTATTGTCCCGCGCTGTCGTTGGCGCGAATCAAAAGCGCATACGGGCCGGAAGCCTGACCTGTGGGAATCGATACCGTTGTCGTCCAAGTGTCCCCCGATGTGTTCGTCAGGGGAACCTCCGCCCCACCCCCGAACTGAGTCAGATCGATCGTTACCCCGGTGATCGGATTCACGGTTTGAGTTACGGTAGCGGTTATCTGCGTGGATTGGCCCGGTTCCAGGTAAGCCGGATCTGCTTGAACGCTGACAAGCGGCACATTGGGAACGTATGCGGTGCTTGTGGGCGTGGGGGGATTCGTGAGAACGAAGTCGGTTCCGTTGTCATCGTGATCCAGTTTTCCGTCCGTACCGGATTGCCGCTCGATGCTCCAACCGGATGGCGGTTGGGGCGCGGCGGTACCCTCCAGGAACGGGTGGGGCGTGGCGGTGATATTGCCCCACGCAACCGAATCGACGATGTTGCCGGATGCGTCCTTCAGGCCGACACCGCCATTGGTGCTGATGATGCCGCCCAAACCGGGAGCCACATAGTAGCTGTCGTTGTAAACCACATCCGGGTAATAGTCGCGGTAACTACTGCTGACGAGCAGATAGTAGCCGCCCGCCGGTATCACCGCCCCGGCCGGGAACCGGTATATCTGTGTGACGGTTGTGTTGCCCGCGCTTCGCCATTCCAGTGTGTAGAAGCCGACGTGAAGGTCCATCTCGGAGACATTCCGCACCTCGATGAACTCCCGGGTCGTGTTGCCGGCATCGGCCGTCATTACTTCGTGGACCAGCAGTGTCGAGCCGAACGTCGAGGCTGTGCCCGGAAACGACAGCGCCGCCCCCAGAACCAGCGCGGTCAGCCAGCCAGCCCACTTGTATTGCCGCAAGTTATGCTTGTGATTCATATCTGCGCTCCCGGGACCGGTCAAACTGAAATGCCGGTCCGATTCCCGCCCTACTGCGATATCGGTTCGATGTCGGTGTTGTATACGATCACCGGGCCGTGCTTCTTCAACACGGGCTCGATACTTTCGCGCTCGCCAACGGCGATGATCTGTATGCGGCCTTCGCCCAGGTACTTCCTGGCCATCCGCATCACGTCGTCGGCGGTGACGGCGTTGATCTTCTTCGGATACGTCTCCCAGTAATCCAGCGGCAGGTCGTTTCTCAGCAACTCCGTGTACTTGCCGAGGATGTTGTCCGGGCTTTCCAGCGTACGGGCAAAACTGCCCGTCAGTGTTCGCTTCACGCGGTCCAGTTCATCAGGATCGACAGGTTCAGTCTGCAGGCGCTTGAATTCCGCCAGGAAGTCGTCCACGGCCGGCCCCGTCACCTCGGACCGCACGCTGGCATAGGCGCCCCAGGTTCCGGTCCAACGCGGCGCGCTCAATGAGGAGTAAGCACCGTACGTGTAACCCTTCTCCTCGCGAATCTTGCGGAACAGCCGGCTTGTGCTTCCGCCGCCAAGAATCCGGTTGGCCACCAACAGCGGGATGTAATCCGGATGATTGCGCCGCACCGCAATGTTGGTGAACCTCAGCATCGTCTGCTGGGATCCCGGACGGTCAACGATGTGGACGACTGTTTTGTCCTTGGGTTGGAATTCCCTGGACGGTTCCGGCAGGAGACCAGCGGTTTGTTTCCACTCTCCAAACAGAGCCTTGATGCGCTCGACAACGGTTTTGGCGTCCACGTCGCCGACAACAGTGATGGTGGCGCGGTCCGGGCTGAAAGCGGCCTTGTGATACACGAACAACCCTTCGCGTGTCACCGCCTGAATCTCTTCCTCTTTGGGCAACGGACGGGCAAACCGCGAGGTTCCATAGTTCACGCGCGCCGTCAGCATCGAGGACAGGTTGTCGGGATCGACCTTTCGCGCGGGAAGCCCGGCGATCCGCCGGAATTTGTAGTTGTCCAGCCTGTCCTGGGGGTACGAGGGATTCAGCGCGACATCGGCGATGATATCCAGCAGAACCTCCGTGTAGTCGCTGAGCGCGGAAATGCTGAGAGACGAGAAGTCGATTCCCGTGCCGGAGGTCAGTTCCGCGCCCATTCCGTCCACGATCCGGGCGATCTCCTTGCCGGTCTTCGTGGTTGTTCCCTCGGTGAGCAGGGATCCCGCCGCTTCTGCCTCCACCTGGTTCGGCCAGTACAGGGTACCGGCCTGCAACAGCAAACGAACGGTTGTGCCGGGTACCCGGTGGTCCTCCAGAATATGTATCTTCAGGCCGTTCGGAAGAGTGTATTCCTTCGGGCGCTGGAATCGGACTTTCAGCGTCTTCTTGTCCACCGGCGCGAGATTCTTGCGGACGGCCGGTTTGGCCGCTTCATTCTCGTCAACACCAGGAGACTCCTGCGCTTGCGCCGCGTTCAGCGTGAGTATGGATGCCAGGGCAATCCAGAACCAGGTCTTCTTCACTGGGCCTCCTCCGGGCTGTGCCCTGTATTCCCGTTGTTGTTGGCCGGCGCATCGGCAAGGCCGGGATTCACAACGATGGTCACGCTGTTTTCCTTCGCGAGGTACGTATTGGCGACGCGCTTGACATCGTCCAGGGTAACTGCATTCTGGCGGCTGAAAAGCGTGTTGATGCGATCGGGGTCGTTATAGTAGGTTGTGTACGTCGCCAGGTACGAAGCCTTCGCGCCGGTTGTCTGCAGGTGCGCGGCCCATGATGTTCTCAACTGGGTCTTTGCTCTGCTCAGTTCGCTTTCGGTGATGCCGTCGGTTTGAATGCGTGCAATCTCCCGATCCAGCGTTTCCTCAACCTTGGCGGGGTCACCGGTGGCGGGCAATCCCACTTCAATCTGGAACGGGCTGTTTGTCTGCATTTCCAGCGCTACCGCGGAAACGCCCAGGGCGAGCCGGGATTCCACAAGCGGCTCATACAACCGGCCTGTTTTGCCGCGACCGGACAGGGCCGTCGCCAGAACCTGAAGAGCATAGAAATCCGGATGGTCGCCCCGGACGCCACGGTAGTAGCGCCGCACTCGCGGCATTTTTGCCAGCGGATCCGTGTAGACAAACCGCTCCCCGCTTTCCTGCCTGTCCGGTTCAATCCCGTCTATCGGGGGAATCGGCGGACCGCCGGGAATGGGACCAAAGTACTTCCGGATGCTTCTCTTCGCGTCCTCGACCTTGAAATCACCGACAAGCACGAGAACCGCGTTATTGGGCCGGTAATACGTTTTGTAGAAGGACATGGCGTCCTCAAGCTTCGCGTTTCCGATGTCCTCCATGCTTCCGATGGTGCTGTGCTGATAGGCGAAAGTCTTAAAGTACTGCCTCAGCGAATGCTCATAGAGACTGCCGTAGGCTTCGTTGTCCACCCGTTGACGCCGTTCTTCCTTTACGACGGCAATCTCGCGGTCCAGGCTGTCCTGGGTCAGGTCAACGGCGCGCATGCGGTCCGCTTCCAGGAACAGGGCAAGGTTCATCTGGTTGGCTGGAACCGTCTCGTAGTACACCGTTCTTTCCTGGCTGGTGGTGCCGTTGTAGGAGCCACCGTTCTCCGAAAGGAGGGCAAAGTGCTCCCCCTTGCCGACGTTCTCGGAGCCGCCGAACATCAGGTGTTCGAACAGATGGGCAAAACCTGTCTTGCCCGGCTTCTCGTTGCGTGAGCCGACATTGTACATCACCGTCAGGCTCACCACGGGGGCGACCTTGTCCGGAGAGAGAATCACCCTCAAACCGTTTTCGAGTTTGTAGTCGATGATCGGCACCTTGGGCACCGGACGCGTGACCACTCGGGCCGGCGGAACGGCCAGAGACGGAACACACAGCGCAAGCGCGGTCAACAACAGCACAGCAGGCTTGTGGAATCTGTTTGGCATGGAATATCCTGTTCTCGATAGAACCCGGCAACGCCCAGGTCGGGAATCCTCCGGGAATAGGGTTTCATTTACTCAGCAGAAAATAATAGTCGTCTTTCTTTGGGTCGCCGGTCAGTTCACCCGGCGCCAGGTCGCCGACATTGTTTAAGCGCAGATTGGCCTGTGACACCAGTCCGCTCAGATCACTGCGGTAGATGGGCGAAAGGCTCTGCACGTGTCCGTCCATCCAGACAATGTTCGCCTTGCCGTTGTGACGTGCGTGAACATACGGGGTTTTGTTGGAAGGCGGTTCCAGTCCGGCAACCCGTATCAAACCTCCCGTTGACCGGTTGATGGTCCCGCCGTCGCAGAACCACACCGTTTGCGAGGGATTCTTCACCATCGTCATCTTTGCCGATTTCTGATTCCCTGCGCTGTCTGTGACGGTCGGAACATAGACGCCGTATGCCGGCCAGAACTTGATGCTGGGATTGGCGATTTTAACCTTTGATGCCGATCCGCAGTCGTGAATCTGCTTGCCGCCGAGGTACGGATACAACAGGCCGTACTTGTCGTCCCAGACGCCGTTCAACTGACCGCTGTGCCAGTAACTGATCACCCCGGTCGTCAGGTCGGTGGTACCGAGCGGAACGAAGGCGTCTTCGCGGTCCTGTGAGAACAACAGAGCGGCGACGCCGGTCTGTTTCAAATTGGAGAGACAACTGGTCTTCTGCGCGTTCTCACGTGCCTTTGCGAATACCGGGAACAGGATGGCGGCCAGAATGGCGATGATCGCGATGACCACCAGCAATTCGATGAGCGTAAAGGCCGATACGCTCTGTCCGGTATGCTTTTTCATTACGGTATCTCCCACCAGGTCCCAATCCGACCGTTTACGGTAATACCCGCTGTCGGCGGGTGTCGTTCGTTGTCCTGACGCAAAATCGGTTGGGGGCGCCCGAACGGACGCCCCCAAAGGAAACGCCGCGTTGTCGCAGGTTCCTCAGGAACGGCGGCGGCGCCAAGGCAGGGCGGCCAGTCCCAACGCGAGCAAAGACAGCGTGCCGGGTTCCGGAATCGCCGTCAGGTTCACGCGGTGGATCATCTGGAAGTTGCCGGAGGTCAGAAGATCCGTCGCGGCGCCCGTGTTCTTGTCAATCACGGTAACGAAGTTGTTGGCCGTGTAGAACATATTGCCGTTGCCGAGCACAACGCCGCCCCGGAAGAATCGGCCGGTGTCGGCACCCCAAACGGTCACGAGACCGCCGTTCGCATCATATTCATACACGCCCGCCGGTTGCGCGAAGCCTCCGACGAGGATGTGGTCGCCGTTCCCGCCGGTGATTTGATACGGCAGGTCAATCCCGGTTACGCCGTCCGAGGTCACCCAGTCGGCGATCTTGATACCCGTGAGCGACCACTGTGTGATCTTGCTCAGCGACGCCGAGTACCGCTCACCAATCAGGGCGTCGCCGCCGCGAAAGTAGATGTCCGTTGGGCCGGTGAGGCCGGAGATGAACGTTCCGATGCGGGCGCCGGTGTTTAGATCGAACTTCTGAACGGTATTGGCGTAAGTTCCCGACGTAATGACGGCGTACAACTCGTTCTGGAAAATATCCAGACCCTTCACGGCGCCGCCACCCACCATCGTGGTGTCGGAAAGCGTCCGCTTCAGCGTGCCGTCCAAGTTGTACTCGAAGATGCCCTTGGTCAGGTTGTCGCCGATCAGTATCGTCCCGTTACCGCTGGGGATGGCGGCCAGGGGCTGGCTCAGCGTGGGGGCACCGGCGATAAAGTTGGCGTCCAGGAGATGACCGTCGTAGGCATCGAACGACAGCACCTTCTTGTTCGCCCAGTCTGGCACGAGCAGGGCTTCCTGCGCGCGAGCGGTTATCACCGAAACGGCGAGCACGGCCGCGAGGGCCAGCCATCCTCGCCTCGAAAGCAGAAGATGAAACATCGTAATGAGCGCTCCTTTCATTAGGCGCCACAGGCGAAATCAGGGGGACTGGCCGGATGGCTATCCGACCAGTCCATGCATTTTATTCTACACCATCAACGGCGTGCAAGAAACACACCAGACACCAAAAAACGCCGAGCAACCAACGGAGAGACGTTCGCACGTCCCGCCAACTTCCAACAATATCAATCTCACACACTCCAAAACGAGCCCGCGAGGATGAAGGGTGCAACGATGATTGGCCGGTTCCGATTCTCCTCCTCACCAAGGAGGGAAAAGGGTTGGTTGCCCGGTCCTGAATCCCGAATCCTGAATCCTGCCCCCTGGCTACGGATTCGGCTCCAGCCCCGCGGCCTTGCGCGCGATGCGGGCAACGTCGATGATGTCGATGATCCCGGCGGAGGGGCCGGTGAATACCGCGTTCAGCCGATCGAACTGTATCCTGTCCACCGAGCTCAAGCCCCCTGTAATCGACAGCGCATCGCGCGCCTCTTCGACAGCGTACGGGTGAGTCAGTACAGACGACACGACGGCCAGCCCGTGGAAATCGCCCGCGCCAATTGCGATGATGCCTGCCGGACAAAGAACCCGTACAGGTGTGTGACGCTCTTCGGTCGTACCGTCTCCCAGTGTACCGGAATAGTTACTGCCCCACGCCCACAGGCTTCGATCGTCGCACATAACGAAACTGGAAGACTCGCCCGCGGTTGCCGAGATGACGCCCGTCAGCCCGGCCACGGCAACCGGCGTGAGGTCTTCCGTTGGCGCCAAACCATCCGAGCCGAAGGCCAGTACCGTTCCGTCCGACTTCACTGCCAGGCTGTGAAAACCGCCCGCCGCAACGGCCGCCACTTCGTTTAAGGCAGTGACCTGGACGGGATCAGGCGAACTTTCCGTGGTATTGATGCCCAGTTGCCCGGAGCTGTTGAGACCCCAGGCCCATACCGAACCGTCCTCCTTCAGCGCCAGGCTGTGGAAACTGCCCGCGCTGACAGCCTTGACGTCGGAAAGGTAGAGGACCCGGACAGGCGACTTCCGCATCGACCACGTGCCGTCACCAAGTTGACCACTCGTGTTGCCTCCCCACGCCCATACGGTTCCGTCATTTTTCAAAGCCAGGCTGTGATAGTAGCCCGCGCTGACAGCCTTGATGTCCGTCAGATCGGGCACCTGAACCGGTGTGGATCGCCAAGTTTGTGTCCCGTCCCCCAACTGCCCGCGCGAGTTCCAGCCCCACGCCCAGACAGTCCCGTTTTCCATCAGGGCAAGACTGTGGCCACGACCGGCGCTGACCTGCCGGACGCCGGCAAGCCCCGAAATCTGAACGGGAATCAGGCTGTCCGTGGTACTCCCGTCACCCAGTTGGCCGTAGTAGTTATTCCCCCACCCCCATACGCTACCGTCTTCGGTTGCCGTTAGGCTGTGCGTCGTGCCGCCGTCAACTGATATTACGTCGTACAGGCCCGCAAGCGCCGTCGGTGTGTGCCGTTCATCAACCGTCCCGTCTCCCAGCTGGCCGTATTCGTTCAGCCCCCAGGCGTACACCGTGTAGCGCGTGACAACGTCAAACGGTTGGCTGTCTCCCGATGCCAAACCGGGGTTTGAGGCTGTGAGCACATACCCGGCTCCCGCCTTGTCGATGGACAGGTCTCTGTACGCCGCCCTGCCGTTGATGCAATTCTTCGTTCGGTTCCCGTTCAGCACAGCGCCGGGCGTTCCCGAACCGGGTATGATGGATATGGTCACCTGGCCTGTGTAGTACTCCGCTTTCGTCCCGTCGCTGAATCGGGCGGAAACCACCGGTTGCGTTCCGAGGACAACGCCTTCGCGCCCCTGGCCGGGTTGGATATCGAACGCGAGGCACCTGGCCGTCTTTACGACGTCGAAAGGCGCCGTGTCGCCGTCCAGCAGGCCGGGGCTGGACGCGGTGAGCACATATCCCGTGCCGGCCAGGTCGATAGCCAAATCCGTGAAAACAGCCACGCCGTCAACCGCCTGGAGCGAGGTGGTTCCCAGCAGTTGCGCGGACGGATCTCCCGTTCCGGCCTTGATCGCGATCGAAACCGTTCCGTCAAAGGTGTCCACGCGGTCGCCACCACTGTCGACAACCTCGACCACCGGTTGCGGAAGCAACAGCCGTCCGTCTTCGCCGCCGGTCGGTGAAATCGAAAAACGCACCGACACCGGTTTGGCCTCGACCACGACGAGGCTGTGTATGAATCCAGCGCTGACTGAGACTACATCGGACAGCAGGTTGTTCTTCACCGGAACGTCCGAACCGATTGTGGTTCCGTCGCCGAACTGGCCCCGACTATTCAGACCCCAGGTATGAACGGTTCCATCCTTGCACAAGGCGAGGCAGAAAAAATGATGCGGATACCCTCCACTGCTGATTGAGGACACACCCGTAAGCACGGTAATCTGCACCGGGGTAAGGCAGTCATCCGTTGCGCCGATTCCGAGCGAACTTCCGAGTCCCCAGGCCCAGACCGTTCCGTCGGACTTGACCGCCAGGCTGAAGAGCACCCCTGCTGAGATACTTTCGACGTCGGACAATCCGGCAACCTGAACGGGAGTGTGGCGTTCCAGAGTCGTACCGTTACCCAGTTCACCGTGGGAATTGTCTCCCCAAGCCCAAACCGTGCCGTTCCGCATCAGTGCCAGGCTGTGCATATAACCCGCGCTCACCGAGACCGCGTCGGTCAACCCCTGAACCTGAACGGGGGCGTTCCGGTCCTCTATCGTATCATCGCCGAGTTGGCCGTTTGTGTTTTTGCCCCACGCCCATACCGTGCCGTCGGACTTTACAGCCAGGTTGTGCACCATTCCCGCGGCAATCCCGACAACTCCCTCCAGTCCGACGACTTGGCCGGGAATATTACACGTATTCCCCTGGCCGAGTACACCCCAATCCCAGGTTCCCCACGTCCATACCGTTCCGTCCGACTTCAGCGCCATGCTGTAGCCCATGCCGGCTTCGACAGCGACCACGCCGGTCAACGGATAGAACCATGCGGGGCTCCAACGGTCGATGAACGTACCGTCGCACTGACCTGTCCCGTTGCATCCCCACACCCAGACCGTGCCGTCCTCTTTGACCGCCAGGCTGTGGTGGTCCCCCGCGCTGACACCCACGATTCGAGAGAGATTCGGAACTCCTGCCGGAGTCGGGTGCGCATTGGTGTCGGCATACCCGTATCCCAGTTTCCCGTAAGCGTTATGACCAAACGAGTACGGCCGACCGGGAGTGCTTGCTCCACTGGCAACACTGAGAGAAATGACCATAACAGCGGTCCACACCCACGCAAAGCGTTTCATATTTCATACCTCCCACCGCTGATGAGCTATACGTCGACTGACAGTGATGCAGACCATTACTTATAAATGATACAGAAGAATTCTGGCAATATCCCGTATGAATGAAGCGCGAGGAATCCTACAGACGGAGAAGGGGCGCTCGCTAGCGAGCGCCCCTTCGTTTCGGTGTTCAGTTTTCAGCCTTCAGGCTATTGGTTCGGCTCCAAACCCGACACTTTCCTCCCGAGGCGGACAGCGTCCAGGAGGTTCACGCGAGAGTCGGATACCACGTTCAGCCGCGTGTACTGGGCAGGTGAAGGTTCCAGCAATCCGCCGGCAACCCTCAGCGCATCCCTTACGTCGGACCAACTGTAGGCGCCGGCGACAGGAATCTCCCATGCGCCCATGTCGACGTGCGTGCCCTGCTTCCGTGCAATGCCCGCAAGGTCCAGTTGGCCGTCTGTCAACACGCTGTCGTCACCGGCATCCACGCAAGGCGACCCGTTCATAAGCCTGTAATTGCCGGCCGTTGGATTCTGGAACAGCGGATTCTGCTGGATGTTGCCGTTCGCGGTGCCGGGATCGGCGATTCCCGTGAAGTTGGCGTTTCTGTTGGTATGGACACAGGAATACCGGATGACCGGATTGTTCGTTCCGCCGGCGTTGATGCCCAGGCGGTTGCTGGATACGATGCTGTTCACCAGCGTGAAGTTGCTGTTGGACGTGTAGATCCCCGTGTCGTTTCCGGCAGTCGTGATACCCGTCATGGTCGGATTCGTACACGCCGCCAGCACGATGCCGCTGTATCCGTGGGTCGTGAACAGGCTGTTCGTCACCGCGGAGTTTGATGCATACAGATAGAGCCCGTCACGCCATCCTTTGCTGATGGTGATGTTGTCGATCGGCGGACTGCAGGTATCCAGCATCAGTGATGCGTATTGAACACCTCCGTGAACGTTGATCAGCCCATTGCCGTCCCGGTATCCGGAGGCGCACCTGATGTTCACCCACTTCAGAGCGCTTGCGCCGGCGGTCGGACCGAGGTATATGCCGGCCCACTGGCCGACAGCGGAGTCCGAATGGCTTGTGAAGGTGATCGGCTGTGCGGCCGTTCCCTGCGCGTCCAGCGTTCCGAAGACCTGCAGAACGCTCGCCGAGCGGACGGTGACGCCGGGATCAACGGTCAGCGTTGCACCATCCTTCACCTGAAGATACTGCGACATGTAATACCACATACCCGGTCCGGGATGGTACCAGCGCCCCGACGCCGCGATTTCGCCGCTGGCGAGCCAAACGCCCAGGTTGCCCGTTCCGGCAACCGTGTTGTTTTCATACACCGGGAATGTATCGGTGGTGCGTTGCACCATCGCCCAACCGGCAGAATTCAGGTCGGTGAAAACGTTGTTCTTGATGACCGCCTGGCTCGCCCAGAGCTCAATCGCGTGCCTCCAGGTCTGTTTGAAAGAGCAATTGGTGATCGTGGGACTGCACCCGTCCACAAATACGGCCGCGTATCGCACCTCGCCGTGAACATTGATCAACCCCCGGCCGTCGTTGTAGCCGGCGGTATAGGCGAATTTGCAGTTGTTCAGGATGGAGGCGCCCGACCCCGGACTCAGGTAGATGCCTACCCAGTCGCCCTGGGCAGGCGCGGTCGTGGAGGCGTCGGTATCGCCAATCACCGTGTCATCGCGCATGGACGTGAAGTTGATGGCGCCCGTTTCGCCGTCAGCCAGCAGTGTGCCGTTGACGATGAATCCGGCCGCCCAGAGTTTCACCGTTACCGACGGATCGATCGTGAAGGTCACATCCGGATTCACAGTCACGAAACCGTCCACCAGATACGGCGTGGTCGAGCCCCACTGCTTCCAGGTTGTGGACGCCGCCATCGTCCCACCGCGCACCTCGACGCCCTGAAGTTTGTTGCCGGTCAGGCTGACTCCCGTGGGAATGGGATAACACGCCGCGTCCATGCTCACTGCCCAGTAATTGGAGGTTCCGCAGTTGGATATCTCGGCGTTCGTGACCTCCGGGCTGGATCCACCTTCCAGCCGCAAGCCGTTCTGGCTCGCCCGCCGGATAGCGACTCCCGTCAGCGGGGTATTGCTGTTGTACATGTCGATACCGTTGCCGTAGGTATCCTCAACAACGAGGCCCGTCAGAACCGGAGTGCAGGTATCCACATACAACCCCGAGTAGCGAACCGCACCGTTGTAAGTTCCGAGTCCCCGGCAACCGTAGTAGCAGTAACCCACGCCTCCCGCGAAGAGAATGCGCGCGTTGGCCAGTTGCGTATTCCCCGATGTCGGCGCCAGGTAGATGCCGTTCCAGTCTCCCTTGACGGGTGTCGCGGCCCGACTCGTGAAGATCACCGGCGCGTCAACCGTTCCCGATGCGGCCAGTGTGCCGTGGATGTAAAGACCAGAATCTCCAACCGGCATGTACAGCGTGTTGCCCGGTTCGATCGTCAACGCCTTGTCCGCGGCCAGAGTGAGACTGGAGCCGAGGAACCAGTCCAACCCTGCGCCCGCTTTGTTCCACGTTCCGCTCACCGTCATCTGGCCGCCGGGTGAATATGTCCCGGGCGTGCCGGTTCCCGAAAGCGAGTTGCCCGTCATCACGGGAAAGCTATTGACCGTATCGAGATAGAAAACGTAACTGGCCGCTCGGAGGTCACTGAACGAATTGAACAGGATGTTCGGTGATCCGTTGTACACCTCAATCCCGTGGCCGTACGTCTTCGTAATCAGGTTGCTGGTGATCGTCGGGCTGGATCCGTCCACGAAGACAGCCGCCGCTTTGTCCATCGCGTTGCCGATGTTGTGCCCCCGGCAACCGTAATAGCAGTACCCGACGCCGCCTGCATACAGGATTCGGCAGTTCAACAGCGAAGAGGCTCCCGAGTCCGGGCCGATGTAGATACCGATCCAGTCGCCCTGGGTGGGCGTCGCTTTTGCTGTTGTGAACGTGATCGGCGCTTCCGGCGTTCCATTGGCTGTCAGGACACCCAATGCCTGGATACCGACCACATCGTGTGTTGCCTTCACGGTCACACCGGGGTCGATGATCAGTGTCTGCCCGGCGGCGATGGTCAGGTAGCCCCCGAGAAGATACGGCATGCTTTCGCCGGCGACGGTCCACCGTCCCGATGTCGAGATTGTGCCCTGGGGAACGGACACACCGACTGAACCGGTTCCCGACGCCGAGTTTCCGCTGATGACGGGGAAAATGCTCGTGTTGTCATACAGAACCGCGGAATACCCCGGCTTGACGCCTGATATCGTGTTACCGGTGATGGTGGGAGTGCCTCCCCAGATCTCGATGGCGTTGCCGTACATCCCGCTGATTGTGGAGTTCGTAATCGAGGCATTGCAGTCATCGATATAGATTGCGGCCAGCCGGTCCGCGCCGTGGAAACCGCCAAGCCCCCGGCAACCGTAATAGCAATAGCCTACCCCGCCTGAATTGAGAATCTGACAACCGCTGATGACGGAAGCGCCGGCCGTGGGCGCAAAATAGATTCCACGCCAGTTCGCGTTCGATCCGTAGGTTGTGAATGTCGCGCCGTCCGCAGTCAACGTGCCGTAGACGTAAATAGCGCCCAGTTCGGCGGACTGAACCTGAACGCCGGACTGAACGACCACCGTAGCGCCCGCCGACACGGTGACCGTGGCCTCGATGACGTATGGACTGCCCACCGCGCTCCACACGGAATCCCCGATGGTTACGTCCTCAATGGTGTAATACGGATCCGAGCCAGGCGGGTAATGCCAGACCCGGTTCAGATACGTTTGGGCGTGGCAGATGGCGGCAAGGGAGAGAAGGACGAAAAGGGTAAGGGTGTAGCGAAAGGCATTGGTCGATTGCATCCTAAATCCTCGCAACAGCGGCAGGGCTCCAGTAAAGTCTGGTGCGCAGTGATTTGATGTAGGCGGCGCTCACAGATTGAAAGCCGCTATAAGTAATATCAGCACAATGTGCGCCAATAATAAGGTGTCGTCTATCAAAATGCGTTATCCATCCAGCCGCCCATACCGGGCGTTGAGAACCTCCTTATGAAATTGCTATTCGCCACACTTACGCTGAACCAATTGCTATTCGCCACACTTACGCTGAACCGCTCGGTTCGGGTGTTCTCCGGCGCTTTGGGAGCTTTGGTCCTTGCGTTCTGCCCTGCCAGGGCGCAGAATCCCCACAAGGCCCCCCTCTACTGGAGCCCGTACGAGTACTGCTTTACAACCGACGGCTTCATCCCCGAAGAAGAGTGGTCCGCCAACATCGACTGGATAGAGAAGAACCTGAAGCCGTACGGCTACCGTATGGTCTGCATCGACGGCTGGGGCGACGACGGCAAGTTCACCGAACACGGCTACCGGACCACGCACTCCAGCCAGTGGAAGCACGACTACGCGTGGTGGTCGGCCAACCTGAAGTCGCGGGGAATGGAACTCGGCATCTACAACAACCCTCTGTGGATTATCAAAACCGCCGCCGACGCGGGCGTGAAAATCAAGGGGACCGACATCCCTCTGAAAAGCATCATGAACGAAGGCGAAAACGCCACCTGGTTCAAGTGGGTGCAGGTCGACCGCCCCGGCGCCGAGGAGTACGTGAAAGGCTACATCCGGCACTACGCCGATATGGGCGTGAAGTACCTGCGCGTGGACTTTCTGTCGTGGTTCGAGGACGGCCACGACCGCAATATGGGCCGCGTCGGCCCGAACCGCCCGCGCGAGCATTACGAGACGGCCCTCCGGTGGATGAGAGAAGCGTGCGATGAAAGCGGCATGTTCCTGAGCCTCGTTATGCCGCATTTGAAGAATGAAGCGGAACTCGAGGCGAAAAACGGCCACATGGTCCGCATCAACGACGACACCGGCGAAGGCGGTTGGGCGAAGTTCAACGACTCGCGGCGCGGCGTCCGGCTTCCGGACTGGTCGCAGTACGCCAACCCGATGGACGGAATCGTATACTGGTCCCGGCTCTCGGGCCGGGGGAAACTTATTCTCGACTCGGACTTCCTGCGCCTCAACACCTTCGCCAACGACGAGGAGCGCAAGACCGCCGTCTCCGCCTGCCTCGTGTCCGGTGGACCTGTGACGGTGGCAGACCAGTACAACACCATCGGCGACAGCCTGTGGATCTACCAAAACGAAGAAATGCTGGCGCTGAATCGCGACGGGTTCGTGGGAAAGCCGCTGAGCAACGACCCGACGAAGGAAGCGAGCCAGACGTGGACCGGGGCGATGTCGAACGGCGACCGCATCGTGGCGTTCTTCAACCGCGAGAACACTTCGCGCTTCCGGCGCGTCAACTTCGCCTCACTCGGTTTCCCGAAGGGCGCGTACGTGCGCGACCTGTGGCGGCGCGACAACCTGGGATTCATGAAGTCGTTTCAGGCATCCGTTCTGCCGCACGGATGCGTTGTGATTCGCATTTCGAAGAACAAACCGACCGTCGCCGGCGCACCGCAGTTCGGCAAGCCCGCCGGCCTGTATACGACCACTCAGACCGTGACGCTCATCTCCCGCGCGAAAGGCGCGACCATCCATTACACGCTGAACGGAACCACGCCAACCGTGAAGTCGCCCGTATACCGTCTACCCCTGAAGATATCTCAGCCGACAACCCTGAAGGCATTCTGTCGGGTCAAAGGCATGAAGGACTCGCCGGTGGTATCGGCGCGGTATGAAATCCGTCCGACCGGCCCATTGCCCTCGCCGTGGGAAAACGCGGTCGTCGGCAATGCCGCCCCGGCGGGAACAACGTCGTTCTCCAACGGTTCGTTCGTTGTCACCGGTTCCGGAGCCGACATCGAGGGAACCTCGGATTCGTTCCGGTTTGTCCACCAAGTTATCACGGGCGACGCGACCATCACCGCGAAAATCGACTCGGTTTCGAACACACACCCGTGGGCGAAGGCGGGATTGATGTTTCGGGATTTACTGGATGCGGATTCCAGGCACGCCTTCATCGCCGTTACGCCCTCCAGCGGAGTCATCTTCCAGAGGCGCGAAAAGACCGAAACCGCCTCAACCGTGGAACAGCGCGTGAAAGTGCCCGTCTGGCTGAGGCTGACGCGCAAGGGCTCCACCTTTACCGCGTTCCGCTCCGCCGACGGCAAGGCGTGGGAACAGGTCGGTACACCGGTCGACGTGCCGATGGCGGCTGATGCTCTCGTTGGACTCGCGTTCACCTCACACAACAATGGAACGCTGGGAACGGCGACCTTCAGCGGTGTCGAGGTCAACTGATCCTGGGGCAATCCACACGATCCCACGACCTACGATACATCGCACACCCAAAGTGTGAACCAATCTAACCCGGGGCGCCGCCGGGAGGCGGACCGCATGGTTATTTGCCGTCCTGAAGGGGCGGATCCAAATGAGAAGGTTGGCATTGCGTCTGCAACGCACAATAACGGAACGCTGGGAACGGCGGTGTTCCGCGGTATAGCGGTTAGCGGGTCGTCATGACAAAAACGGCACGGACGGCGTGTACCGGCGTGTCGTCCTGAGTGTGGATGGAGCGGGAAAAGGGGCTCGAACCCTCGACCTACTGCTTGGAAGGCAGTCGCTCTAGCCAACTGAGCTATTCCCGCGTTACAACCTGGTACCAGAGGAGGGACTTGAACCCCCGACACCGCGGGTATGAACCGCGTGCTCTGACCAACTGAGCTACTCTGGCGAAGTACCCCGGCCGTACCGGCGCAAGAACAGTATATCACTCCCAGCCAAGCGCGGCAAGATTTCACGCGGCAAGCCTGTCGCCGAAAAGAGGCCCCTCCCCGCTTCCGGGAAGGGGCCATACACTCATCAAACACCCGTAACCTCGGTAATCAGCGGCCCGCGCCCTGCTGGCCCTGGCCAACGAACGGGCAACTGCCGTTCCTGCCTTGGCCCTTGCCTGCGCCTTTACCCATTCCGGCGCCCTTGCCCTGGCCTTTACCGGCTCCCTGGCCCTTCGCTCCTGTTCCGTCGCAAACTCCCATTCCCTGCGGCACTCCCATTTCGCGAAGCAACGCCTGGTTGGCGGTGGTCAGCCTCTGCAGTTCCTGCCGCAGACCGTTGATTTGCTGTTGCTTCTGCGCGATCGCCGCGGCCGAACCATTCTGGTTCTTCAATGCCGCAATCTCGATGTTCAAGGTTCGAATCCGGTTGTGCACGTCCTTCAGTTGCGCTACGAACTCGGCCTGCTGGGGAGTGCTCGGCGTCACTCTGGCCCACCAGCCCCCCGGGGTTCCGGATCCGTTGTTCAAACCGATACAGGTTCCGGCGCCGTTTCCCCGACCCATACCTGCTCCGCGTCCCTGACCGTTACCCTGGGCGCTAACCGCCGTCAAGGCCAGCGTTCCCGCCAATCCCAGGATCGCAACCGTCGTTAACAGTGTCTTCTTCATCTCTGTCTCCTTTCAGGTCCCTGGCGCAAGCGCCTTAATCTCGATTCACAGTCAGGACGCCGCTGTCGAAGATCGGTTCCCGAACCCGATTACAAAAAACACAGGCAGTCTGCGTCTTGAGATAAACCGAAGCCTACACGCTTGTTACCTGCCATCGTTCCCGAACATCCTGCAAATCTACTTTTGAAATGCATATTTGCAGGGTATCCACGACTTGTCAAGCGTCACCGAACTGTCCGCCCCTACTCGACCTCGAACTCCAGCGCATCGTAAGCCATCTCCACTCCGGGCGGAAGCGACGCGCTTGTTTCCTCGTGGTCCAGGTCGTGTCCGATATGCGTGAGGAAGGCGCGGCGGGGGCGAATCTGCGTGATGACTTCCAGCGCTTGCGCCACCGTGTAGTGCGTTGGATGCGGCTCGTGCCTCAGAGCACCGAGGACAAGCGTGCCCAGGCCCGACAGCAACTCCATGGATTTAGGCGGAATCTCACTGCAGTCTGTGATGTAGGCAAAGTCCCTCACCCGATAGCCGAGGATTGCCGTCGGTCCGTGCCACACCGGCACGGGCGTGACGGTTTCGCCGCCAATGTCGAAAGCCCCGTCAATACGGTTCAGGCTGATGCTTGGTCTTGATGTCGCCGCAACCGTCGCCCGACCGAATACGTAAGGAAAAACCCGCTCAATCGCGTCCGCCGTTCGTGGAAAACAGAAGACGGGCAACGGTGCCGAATGGTCGGGGAACATACGCACGTCGTCCAGACCGTAGATATGGTCGGCGTGCTCGTGGGTGTAGAGCACCGCGTCCAACCGGTCGATGCCGGCCCGGATGACCTGCAGGCGAAACTCCGGACCGGTATCGATAATGACGTTCGCACCGTTCCACTTCATCAACAGCGATGCGCGGTACCGCTGATTGCGAGGATCAGTGGAAGCGCATCGCGGGCAACGGCACCCGATGACTGGCATGCCGCTGGACGTGGCGGTGCCGAGGAAGTGAATATTCAGCATTGGACAGCGCTAGAATCCGCGCTCGGCGGAGAGAACCGGTCGGGCGCCGTCAACATAAGCCGCCGGGTTGTCCGCGCTTCGGTACACCTCGTGCGCTCCGTTGTCCAGGAACACCTTTTCTACCTTTTCGCACTCCTCACGCTCCACGCGGATGGCGATCAGCATTTCCTTGCCGGTGCGAACACGGTCAATCAGGTCGCGCCCCACGTGGTTCGGAATGCCGATGTCGCTGAGGGCTCCCACCGCGCCGCCGGCGGCCACGCCAAGCGCGGCCCCGCCGATGCCCTGCGCCAGCGGACCCGCGGCAATCAGCGGCCCGTATCCGGGCTCCGACAGCGAGTTGCGCGACCACACACCCGGCAGGTCCACCTGGTGCCGGTCCATCGGCGAGGTTGTCGCCTGGTTCGGGGCGGTCAGCGTGAGAAGCGACGTTGTTTTCGAAAAGCCGCCCTCCTCGTGTTCACGCAGTACCGCCGAGATGCCGTCCTTCGGGTAACCGGCCCCGGTCAGACCGTTAACGGCGCGACGAGCGTCCGCGGTGTCGTGAAACATCGCGACAATGGTTTTGATCATTCATCGCCTCCCTTGTACCGGCGGGCAAAATCCAGCAACAGCGCCAGGCCGTAACCCGTGCCGCCTGCTCCCTGGTACGCCTTGTCCTTGGCCTCGAAACTCGGTCCGGCAATATCCACGTGCGCGAATGGCGTCTTCTCGACAAACTCGGAGAGGAAGATGGCCGATGAAATGGAGGTTCCGCCCCGTTCACCCGAGTTGTCAATATCGGCGATCGGGCTGTCCAGTTTCGAGCGGTACGGCATGTAGAACGGCATGCGCCACAGCGGTTCCTGCGTCTCCTCCGATGCGGCCAGCAGTGCCTCGGCAACGCCGTCGTCCTTGGCGAAGAGCCCGGCCAGTTCCGATCCAAGCGCCACCACGCACGCGCCGGTCAGTGTGGCGATGTCCACAATCGCGCACGGCTTGTATTTCTGTTCGCCGTAGATGAGAGCGTCGGCGAGGATCAGCCGGCCTTCGGCGTCGGTGTTTGTGATTTCAACCGTCTTGCCGTTGGCATACTTCAACACGTCGGACGGACGGTAGGCCTTCCCCCCCGGCATATTCTCGGTGGCGGGCGCCAAAGCGACGATATTTACCTGCAACTTCAGCCTCGCCGCGGCGAGCACCGTTCCCAGCACCGCCGCCGCGCCGGCCATGTCATCCTTCATGTGATGCATGTCCGATCCGGGCTTCAGGCTGATACCGCCCGTATCGAAAGTGATTCCCTTGCCAACAATCACCACCGGCGCCTGGCCCTTCACAGGCATATACTCAAAAATCGTAAACGTCGGAGGTTCGCCGGAAGACGAGGACACCGCCATCAGGCCGGCCATCCCCAGTTTCTCAATGTCTGCTTTCTTCAGAACCTTCGCCTTCACGCCGGCTTCCTTCGCGGCCGCCAGGGCTTGTTCGGCCAGAACCGTCGGGGACAGATGGTTTGCCGGCATGTTGACGAGAGACCGGGCCCAGTTGGTCGCATCGGCGATAATCTTTGCATCAGACGCGGCCTTCGAGGCTCCCCGCTGTTCGCTGACGACCACAATCTTTTCAACCTCCGGCCTCGGCTCCTTGATCGTTTTATGAAGGTCGGTCCGCAACAGGCCGGTAACCGCTCCGGTAACGATGATCGACACAGCCGAAATGCCGAACTCCCCGGCCACGGCGGCGTCGCTGACGGCGATCTTCTTCGCGCCGCGTTCGCGCGCATAACGCACCGCCATCGCGATGGAGCGCTTCCACTGAAGGCGCGTCAGTTTCCCTTTTTCGCCAAGCCCGAGCACGACCACCAGGCGGCCGTCGACAATCAGCGGCGTGATGTCGTTCGACTTCAGGCGCAGATAGGAGGACTTCGCCGCCTCAGCCGCCGCGGGTACGATGTCCAGCGCAGAGAGGTCGTCGGAAAACGCGGGAAGGATCAGGGCGTCTACACTGGTTAGAGAGAAGGTTTTCGAAACGGAAATGGTCATTTGGTGTTCTTTTCTTTGATTGTTGTGGAGTGCGGTCGTGTCATGTTATCAACACCGCCGCGCAAATGGGCAACCCGTCCGCTCCGGGCGGGATTCCCCGATCCTTCCCCGGAGTGATGATGGAAACGCTGTTACGTTCCTCAAACATCGCCGATATTCACGATAAGGTCTTTCACGGCAGGCGCCTCAATCTGGAGGATGGATTGCGCCTCTATGAGTCGCCGGACCTTCCCCTGATCGGCCACATGGCCAACCTGGCTCGGGAACGCCGGCACGGAGCCACCACCTACTTCGTCCGCAACCAGCACATCAACTACACCAACATCTGTCAGAAGGACTGCCGGTTCTGCTCGTTTTATGCAAAGAAGGGCGGACCGGCGCCCTACGTCTTGAGCCCCGAGGACATCGCCAACCGCCTGCGCGAGCACCTGAACCATCCCATCACCGAGATCCACGTGGTGGGCGGAATCCACCCGAGACTCGACTGGCAGTATTACCTGGACGTCCTGGGCGCTATCCGCTCGGTCCGGCCGACGGCGCACATCAAGGCGTGGACGATGGTCGAACTGGCGCAGATTCACAAGGTCAGCCCGTACGACACGCTGGATAAAACCCTGCAGGCGCTGATGGCCGCCGGCCTCGGTTCGTGTCCCGGCGGAGGTGCTGAGGTTTTGAGCGACCGTGTGCACGAGGAGCTTTTCGGACGGAAGATCGACAGCGCGGAATGGCTGGACATCGCCCGCGTCGCCCACCGCAACGGCCTTAAAAGCAACGCCACGATGCTGTACGGCCACATCGAGACGTACGCCGAACGCGTGGAGCACTTGATCCGCCTGCGCGAACTGCAGGACGAAACCGGCGGCTTCCTGTCGTTCATCCCGCTGGCGATGGATCCGAAGAACACCGCCCTCTCCCACATCCACCGCGAGAGCGGCATCGACGACCTGCGCAATATCGCCGTCGCCAGGCTGATGCTGGATAACTTCGATCATATCAAGGCGTTCTGGGTGATGATCACACCCCAGGTGGCGCAAGCGGCGCTTTGGTACGGCGCCGATGATATGGACGGAACCGTGATGGCCTACGAGATCACGCATGTGGGCGTCCCTGGCGATGAACACCGCCAAGCTTTGACCCACGAAGGATTAATGGACTTCATCACGTCCGCCGGCCGCGTTCCCGTGGAGCGCGACACCCTGTACCGGCCTGTATCCGTTCCCGATGTTCAGGAGGCTCTGTCTTGATACCTGCCCGTTTTATTCGCATCCTGTTTTTCCTGCCGCTTGTCATCGCGCCCGCTTCGTGCGGTCCTTCAACAAAGACACCGGCAAGGCAACCCTACGCATGGCGAAGTCCGGAATTCCACCGCTTCGTTGAGGACTCCTACAGATTTGCCGGCGTGCCCAATCCCGATGCGTTCTACGACTGGTGGGAGAAAAACGTTCCGCTCCCGAACGGAGAGACCGGCACGTGGGAACAATGGATTGAAAAAACCCGCGCTCACATCGACAGCCTGGAAGAACCCGACCAGCGGGCCGCCGTTGCAGGCTTGATCGCGGCCGAACTCCACAAGTCGGTGAAAAAGGGAATACCGAAGTTCAGCCTCGACCGGGGATTCGAGTTCACCAACACGGTCAAACTCGGTGAACGCCAGTGCTTCCTGCAATCCATCGTCATCGCGGCTCTGTTACAGGCCCTGGACCTGGACGCCGGCGTTGTGATGGTATCGGGCAACGAAAAGGGAGAGGAAACCAACAACGCCCACGCGATCGCTGTGCTCAAGCTGGCGAACGGCACGGACCTGCAGGTAGATGCCTCCGAGAAGGAGCCGTATTCAACGCACAAGGGCTTGTTCGTCGATATCCGGGGCAAGGGATATCGCTACGTCAAACCGGTGTACAGGGCGGACGCCAAAGTCATGACCGGGTACATCGATGCCGGAACGGGCAAGCAGATTGCCGTGAACGACGTTCGCGGCCTCGATTACGCGTTCCAGCGCTCGCAGTTCCAGTACTATCGCGGAGAAAGAGCGCCCGGCGGTTTCATCGACCCGAAACCGACGCCGGCCGGCATAAAGAATCAGGTTATGTTGTTGAAACAATCGGTCGAAATCTGCCCCGGCAATCCGCTGGCGGTGTTTATGCTGGGTCGCGCTTACGACAAGTCCGGTGACGCGAAGTCGGCGGCCGCCCGGTACCGCTCGGCCTACGCCCTCTACACGAAGTACGGCTGGGTACCCGGTAGCGTGAAGGGCTACGTGCCGAACGCCAAGGCCAAAGCGAAGTAGATGAGCGGTTTCCAAAGCGATATCGAGCGAAAGGTTCTAGCCGGTGAGAGACTCACCGGTGAAGACGCCGTTGCCCTGCTGAAGTCGCACGACCTGAACTTCCTGGCGGCCCTGGCCGACTGGAAGAGGAAACAGGTGACGGACCCGGCGCGCGTGACCTACAACATCGGCCGCAACATCAACTACACCAATGTGTGCTGGGTGAGGTGCAAGTTCTGCGCGTTCTACCGCAAGCCCGGCGACGATGAAGGCTACGTCCTGCCCGTCGAGACCGTGCTGGAAAAGTGCGGCGAACTGGTGCGGGCCGGCGGCCGGGAGGTCCTGCTTCAGGGAGGCCTTCACCCGAAACTGAAAATCGAATGGTACGAAGACCTCCTCCGCGCCATGAAAGCCGCCTGGCCGGTCGATATACACGGCTTCAGCAGTACCGAAATTAACTACATCGCGCACATCAGCCGGCTTTCGCTGGAGGAAACCCTGCGCCGACTGCGCGATGCGGGGCTCGATTCCATTCCCGGCGCCGCGGAGATGATCGTCGACTCCGTGCGCGACGCCATCGCGCCGTTCAAGGAGAAGTCGGAGCGCTGGACCGAATTGATGCGCACCGCCCACCGCCTCGGCATACCGACCACCGCCACGATGATGTACGGCTCGGTCGATACCATCGAGGACCGGGTCGAGCACATGCTTCGTGTGCGCGCCCTGCAGGACGAAACCGGTGGTTTCAAGGCATTCATCCCGTGGTCCTTTGCGCCGGAAGGCACCGAATTGCAGGCTGAACTGGGGCCGGGTTGGAAACCGGCCACCTCCTTCGATTATCTCCGCATCGCGGCAGTCGCCCGTCTGGTGCTCGACAACATCCCGCACATCCAGGCATCCTGGGTCACGCAGGGACCGCGCATCGCCCAGATTGCGCTGAAGTTCGGAGTGGACGATTTCGGGAGCACCATGATGGAGGAGAACGTGGTCAGCAGTACCGGCGTTTCCTTCCTGATGCCAATCGCCGAAATCCAACGCATCATACGAGACGCCGGCTATGTCCCGCAGTTGCGGGACACCCAATACAGGCCTCTACCCGATCCGCCCGACGAGGCCGTTCTCCTTGATCCACAGTTGCTCAAAATCCAGCCCCCGGTCGAACGCGCCTGACCTTTGGCATTCCGATGCAAATGCGTTCATCATGACACGGAATGACACAGACGATTTCCGATACCCTGCGGCAAAGCGCCGAACTGAAACTACTCGTCGCTGAAACTTGCGGACCCGCCATTGAAACGCTGGCCGACTGGCTGACGGAGACCCTTCGCGCCGGAAACAAGGCCCTTCTGTTCGGCAACGGCGGTTCATCGTGCGACGCGGAACACATCGCGGCCGAACTTGTGGGCCGCTTCCAGAAGGAACGCGCCGCCTGGCCCGCACTGTCACTCACCGCACCCACTGCCACGGTGACTTCCATCGCGAACGACTACGGCTACGACTTCCTTTTTTCCCGCCAGATGTCAGCCTGGGCGCGTCCGGGGGATTTGGCCATCGGACTCACCACCAGCGGCAGGTCGCCCAATGTCCTTCTTGGTTTGCGGTCGGCGAAAAAGGCGGGCGCCCGTTGCGCCGTCCTCACCGGTCAGGCCGGGCTTGCGGAACCGGACGCGGCAGACCTGGTGATCGCGATTCCTTCCGGCATCACAGCCCGCGTCCAGGAATGCCATATCACCGTCGGGCACATCCTCTGCGATATCGCCGAAACAAGGCTGGCTGTTTAGATGGCGTCCCGATACCCCGAGTTCGACTTGGATCTCATCTCAACCTTCCCGATGGCGGAAAGGGTAAACAAGGTCCATCTGAAGGACCTCGCCCGTCCCGCGCCTCCCGACGGCGGTATTTCCGGCTTTCTCGATTCCCTGGGCGGCCAACTGGCGGCGCCGTTGCTGAAGGAAGCCGTCTCGGCGATACGCTCCGCCCGCGAACGCGGCAGAGCGATCGTTTTTGCCACCGGCGCGCATACCATCAAAATCGGCCTTGCGCCTGTCCTCATTGACTTGATGCGGCGGGGGTTCATCACGGCGGTCGCCACCAACGGAGCGTGTGTTATTCACGACCTGGAGCTCGCACGGTTCGGCGCGACCAGCGAGGACGTTTTCAACACCCTCCCGCAGGGCCGCTTCGGAATGGCAGAAGAGGCCAACCGCGAAATCAATGCGATTGCCGTCACAGCCAGGGAACAGGGTCTCGGTTACGGGGAAGCAGTCGGTTTGGCTCTCAATGACGCTCGCTACGCCGACATCAGTCTGTTTGCGAACGCTTACCGGCTGGGTATTCCGGTAACCGTTCACGTCGCAATAGGAACGGACATCAACGTCATGCGTTCCGACGCCGTCGGGGCTGATTTTGGAGACATCAGCCTGCGGGATTTCCGCATCCTGGTGGAGCATATGCGCGGCCTGAACCGCGGCGGCGTTCTGCTGAACGTCGGCTCGGCGGTCGTACTGCCCGAAGTCCTGCTGAAGGCGATGTCAATCCTTCGCAACACGACTGAACTGGCCGACTTCACCGGCATCAACCTCGACTTCGTTCAGCAGTACCGAAGCGGACAGCAGATTGTGACGCGCGTCGGCGCCCTGGGAGGCCGCGGCATCGCGCTGACCGGACACAACGAGATCATGGTCCCGCTGATTGCCTGGGCGCTTGCCGCCGGCGACAACCGGCCGCCGAAGGACCTTTCGTAACATGCCTGAGCACAACATCGCCGCACCGGAACGGCTTCGAGAAATCGTGAACGCATTCGCCGGCAGGCGCGTCCTCGTCGTCGGCGATATCATGCTGGACGAATACGTGTGGGGCGAGGCGAACCGTATCTCGCCGGAAGCGCCGGTGATGGTCGTTGAAGTGCGCGATACCACTTATGCCATCGGCGGGGCGGGAAACGTGGGTCACAACATCAGATCCCTGGGCGCCCACCCACGCCTGTGCGGCGTTATCGGGGACGATATGATGGGCAAAATCCTGCAGGGTATCGCCGCAGGCGCCGGCATCGATACGGAGGGTCTTGTGTGCGCGCCGGATCGGCCAACCACTGTTAAAACACGCATCGTGGCCCACAGCCAGCAGGTGGTGCGCGTGGACCGGGAGACGCGTGATCCGATCTCCGGAACCGCCCTTGATGAAATGCTGGTCAAGGTGAAGCACGCCATTCCGACAATCGATGCCGTCATCCTCTCCGATTACGCCAAAGGAGCGCTGACGGATGAGTTGACGGAGACCGTCGTCTCCCTGGCCCGCGCCGCCGGCAAACCGACCGCGGCGAATCTCAAACCACCCCGCGTGGCTCCTTTCCGCGGAGCCACACTGCTGACTTTGAACATGCATGAAGCGGAAAGAGCATCGAACGAGACCATCCGCTGTGACGCCGACCTGCACTGTGTGGGACGCGCGCTGAGAGAACGACTGGACTGCCGCGCCCTGCTGATCACGCGAGGCGCTGACGGAGTCGCTCTTTTTACGGACGGTGTTGAACCCGTGCATATCCCCGCCCGAAGAGTGGAAGTTTACGACGTGACCGGCGCCGGCGACGCGGTTATCAGCGCATCGACACTGGCACTCATTTCCGGCGCATCGCCCGCGGAAGCCGCCGCCATCGGCAACCTCGCCGGCAACGCCAAGGTGCGCAAACTCGGCGTCGCTCCGGTAACGACCGGTGAGATTCTGGAGATGATCGGTTGAAACGGGCCCGAGACAGGGTGATTCCGCTCGCGGAACTGGCACAACGTTTGGAACGTGAACGCTCCGGAAGGACCGTGGTGTTCACCAACGGCTGTTTTGACATCCTTCACGCCGGCCACATCCGCTACCTGGAAGACGCCCGGGCGCTGGGTGATATGCTGGTTCTGGGAGTGAACTCCGATTCTTCGACAAGGCGCTTGAAGGGACCCTCGCGCCCCATCGTTCCCGAAGACGAGCGCGCCGAAGCCGTGGCGGCGCTCCGATCGGTCGATTACGTTACGGTTTTTGAAGAGGATACACCGGTCGAAACGATACGAATACTGAAACCCGATATCCACGTCAAAGGCGGCGATTACCGCGCCGAGGATCTGCCGGAAACGCCCGTCGTGGAGTCATACGGGGGAAAAGTCGTCATCGTGCCGTTCTCCAGGGGGCTGTCCACCACTTCCATTATTGAACGCATCCGGGGGGCTGTCTGATGAAAGTCGTCGGCGTCATTCCGTCGCGCTACGCCAGCACCCGCCTGCCGGGCAAGCCCTTGCTCAACATCGGTACGAAGCCGTTGATCCAGTGGGTTTACGAAGCCGCCCGTTCCTGTCCCGCGCTTTCCGATGTGCTTGTGGCGACCGATGACCAACGCATCGCCGATGCGGTTTCCGGATTCGGCGGGAAAGCCGTGATGACACGCGCGGACCACCCGTCGGGAACCGACCGCCTTGCCGAGGTCGCCCGTGGGCTGGACGCCGACGTCATCGTCAACATCCAGGGCGATGAACCGTTCATCAAGCCGGAAACCATCGATGCCGTGGTTCGCCCATTTTCCGAGGATCCCGAGTTGCAGATGAGCACGGCGTGCGTCATCACGCGTGACACCACTGAGGCCGGCGACCCGAATGTGGTGAAGGTAGTCGTTTCGGCGAACGGAAACGCGCTGTACTTCTCGCGACTGCCTGTTCCGTTCTCGCGCGACGGCGGCGACGTGGAATACCGCATCCACCTGGGGCTCTACGCTTACAGGCGCGAGTTTTTACCGGTGTTTGCATCCTGGCCGCCGACGACCTTGGAACTGACCGAACGCCTGGAGCAACTGCGCGTTCTGGAGCACGGATATACTATCAGGGTTGTGGAAGTCGCCGACCGGGCGATGGGCATCGACACACCCGACGATTTGGAACGCGCGAGACGAATGATCACGTAGGGGCGATTCACGAATCGCCCGGATATTGGGCGGACACAGTGGTCCGCCCCTACTGCTCTTTCCCGGTCCCAACCGGGAAACACGACTGGAGAAATAAACATGACACCATTCAACGGATTGGGTTTGGGCCTGCACAACATCGCCCGACTGTCGGACGCCGAAACCCGAAGCATCAGCGCGGAGAACCGCACCGGCGAAAAGGGCAAGGGCGCGATGGCGACCACGGGCAACCTGGAAGGCGCCGCGCGCGAACTTGGCCAGGGCTGGAAGGTCAGCCCCTGCATAAAGGTGCCCGGACACTCGACGGTCACGCTGGCCGAAATCGACGGACCCGGCGCGATTCAGCAGATGTGGTTCACCGTCAAGCCCTCGATGTGGAGACGGCTGGTGCTTCGCATCTACTGGGACGGCGAAGAAACACCCAGCGTCGAGACGCCCATCGGCGACTTCTTCTGCAGTGGCTGGTGCGAGCGTGTGAACGTGCTCAGCCTGCCGATCAACGTCAATCCCGCCGGCGGTTTCAATTCGTACTGGCTGATGCCCTTCCGCAAGCACTGCCGTATTACGTTGGAGAACGTGTGGGACGAGGAGGAAGACAGTTTCTTCTTCCAGATCAACTACGCCCTCGCGCCGGTTCCGGATGATGCGGCCTACTTCCACGCCCAGTTCCGCCGCGTGAATCCCCTGCCCTACAAGGACGTCTTCACCATTGTGGACGGTATCAAGGGCAAGGGCCACTACGTCGGCACGTATATCGCCTGGGGCTCCAACAACACCGGCTGGTGGGGCGAGGGCGAAATCAAGTTCTACATGGACGGCGACAAGGAGTTCCCGACCATCTGCGGAACGGGCACCGAGGACTACTTCGGCGGAGCCTGGGGATTCGACAACGGAGCCGGCCCGGAAGCCTACACGGCACCCTACATGGGCATGCCGCAGGTCATCAAGCCCGACGGCATGTACCGCTCGCAGATGCGATTCGGGCTGTACCGCTGGCACGTCCAGGATCCGATCCGGTTCAAGAGCGACCTGAAGGTCACGATACAGGCGCTCGGCTGGCGCCAGGGCGTGCGCTTCCTGCCGTTGCAGGACGACCTCGCGGCGGTTGCGTACTGGTACCAGGCCGAACCGCACGCCACGTTCCCGACATTGCCCGACGCGGACGGCCTGGAAGTAATCTGAGCGCCATTTTCGGATCATAGTTCGGTAGGGGCACAGCATGCTGTGCCCCTACGTCACGACCACAGTCGCCTGGGCGGGCACGGCATGCCGTGCCCCTGCCGGTCTGGCACCTGACACCCGACACCTGAACCCTACCCCTTGCGTTCAAACACAATCAACGTCGGCCAGGGGTAATACGCGTCGTGGGGCGGAAACGAACTCCAATCCGCCGCTCCGTCCGGCCTCCAGATACCAATGACCTCGTAGCGGTCCAGCACATTGTTCCACAACCTCGCAAGGCGCCGCGCTTCGGGATACGGTGCTTTGTCGGGGTTGACTACTTTCTGCGGAGGTTCCTCAAATCCGGGGAACTGCCCGCCGGAGAGGCGCAACGCATCGGCAACCTCGTAGTCGCTCAGGACAACGAACTTCGGCCATTCGGGGAACGAATCGGCTTCGGGCGCCAGCGTCACGATACGGCTGTCCTCATTCATCTGCCTCTCGCGGAAGATGCGCTCCGACTGAGGACCGCCGTTTGCCGGGCTGAGCGGCGGACTGAAGAACCACGGCGAACGGGTGAGGCCGACGGTTCCCGTCTCCAGTTCAGGCGTGTTCGCCACGGCAGTACGAACATCACCCGCGAAGTACCGTGAATCCGGATTCGGCTCGATTTCACCCCACAGTTGGCTGAGGAAGTACACCAACAGCAACGCTTGAAGAGTCGTACCTGACAGGGCGACCAGGTACAATGGCCATCGTATCCAGGCCCTGTGCGAGCAATTCACAAGCGCTATGGCCGCCGCGACGCACAAAACCGGCAACAACGGAATGGTGTAGCGCTGAAACCGAACTTCGGCGAGGCTGATCAGAACGAAGTACGGCAGGGCAAATGCGATTAATATCCAGAAACCCGAAGTCAACTTCCAACGGCGGATGCCCAGCAAAACGGCAATCGCGACGGCAACCGTCGTGAAGGTTCCGACGCCCTGCCACAGGTTGACCTTCAGGTGGTACCACCATCCCGGTCCCGTATTCGCGAATACCAGGCCGTGTCCGGTGCTGACGTGCAGTGCCTCGTATCGGAAATCGCGCAGGAACTCACCGGTCGCCAGAACAGCACCCGGTGTCGAAACCACGAAGGCGGCGATACAAGCCAGCGTCATCCACAACGCGTGACGCTTGCGATCCGGAACACCAATCTCACGCGCCAGCCACACGGCTATCCAACCGGCCAGCAGGACCAGGCCGGCGTTGTACTTGGTTCCCGCCGCCAGTCCCGCGTACACTCCCGCCCACACCGCCGCCCGCAATCCCACTTCTCCATACCGTAATGCGCTGTACAGAGAAAGGGTGATGAGCAGAGTGGCGGGCACATCCACGGTCAGGTAGTGGCCGTGGAGGACGTGCATCGGGATCACGGCCATCAGCGCGGCGGCCAGGAGGCCAACGCGGTTGCCCTTGAGGCGGCGTCCGATGAGGAAGACCACGTAAACCGTCAGCACTCCGCACAGCGCCACGATCCCGCGCCCGGCCAGCGTCAGGTCGGCCATCTGGTTCACGCCCTGCCGTGTCGGCGCGTACGCGCTGAGGACGTCGCGCGCGAAGCTTACGGCGTAGATGAGCGCGCTTCCGTAGTTGAAGAAATGGGGATTCCACTCGCCGCGCGCGAGGTTCACCCGGTCGGCGGCAGAGATGACCATCACCTCATCGGGGTGATACGAGAACCAGTGCTGTTCGTTCGGCAATCCCCATCCAAGGCCGACCACGCGAACGAACGCCGCAAGCGCGAGGATGCAGATGAGCAGAAGTGCCGTGGCCGACTCGCGCCACCGGTTATCGTCCGGCGCCTGAATCCTGAATCCTGACACCTGAATCCTTCTCTCTGTGTCTCTGTGGTTATCACCGGAACGAAGCGCCCAGTTTCTCGACCAGCGCTTGCCGGACGTTCTCCAACGCCTCGTTTGCGACGGAGTCCTCCAGAGTGCGCTCGTCGTCGCGCCACGTCAGCCGATACGCCAGGCTTTGGGCGTCCGCGCCAAGCCGTTCGCCGCGGAAGACGTCGAACAACGAAACGTCGCGCAACAGCGGACCACCGGCGGAACGAATCACATCGACCACTTTGGCCTGTGTCACGGTTCGCGGCAGGACGAAAGCGATATCCCGTGAAATGGCCGGGAAACGGGCTGTCTGGCGGTAACGCGGTTCGGCGCACACCGAGCGCAAGGTTTCCACGTCAATCTCAAACACGCACAATCCTTGCGGTACGTCCAGGCTCTCCGCAACCTCCGGGTGAATCTCGCCGAGGATGCCGATCTCCTTGCCGTTGACACTCACCCCGGCGCAACGGCCGGGATGGAATCCCTCGCGCTGAACGGCCGCGAATGTCAATTCCGGGACACGCACGCAACCGGCGACGGCTTCCAAGATACCCTTTGCTTGCAGGAAGACACCCGCGTCCACGGATGCCAGCCAACCGGCTTTTCCGTCCGCCAGCAAGGCAACCGCCCAGCGCACGTCCTCGCGCGGGATTCCGTTCTCCAGTCGCTGTACCCGGCCGAGTTCGAAGAAGCCGAGTCCCGCCCTTCCCAGGCGCGAGTTGCGCCGGCAGACGTCCACCAGGCCCGGAACCAGGCTGGGCCGGCAGGCGTTGACCTCGCGCGACAGCGGATTGCTGAGAATCGCCGTCGGCCTGTAACCGAGCGTGATACAGAACTCATCATCGACGAGCGTGGAGGTCATCGCTTCCTGAAGACCTGCCTGCAGAGACAGTGTGTGCAGTCGCGACCGGAACAGCCCTTCTGCGTCGAGGCCGCCGCGCAGGTTCTCGCCGCGGGGATTGGCACAGGGAATGCGGTCGTAGCCCACAATGCGGGCCACTTCCTCCGCCAGGTCGTCTTCGCGCACGATGTCGGTGCGCCAGGTGGGAACCATCACGCGGATGGGATCGGTTCCGGCGGGTTGGAAGTCCAGTCCCGCCAGCGCGTCGATCATCTCCTCAACGCTGAAGTCGGTTCCGTTCAGCAGGTTGCACCGCTCCGGACGCAAGGACAGAGGGCGCGGCTCATACCTGGTCGGGTAGACGTCGATGACGCCTCTGGCCACGGTTCCGCCGGCCAGTTCGGCAATCAGCGACGCGGCGCGGTCCGCGGCGTCCACCACACCGGACGGATCCACGTGCCGCTCGAAGCGGTAACTGGAGTCCGTGCTCATTCCCAGCGCTTTGGCTGTTCTGCGGATCGATACCGGGTTGAAGTGCGCGGATTCCAGCAGAACGTTCACCGTGCCTTCGGATATTTCGCTCTCGGCGCCGCCCATCACGCCGGCAACCGCCACCGCGCGTCCGGTGTCGGCGATGACCAGCATCTCCGGTTCCAGAGCCCGCTCTCCGCCGTCGATGGTGGTAATCGTCTCGCCCGGATTGGCTCGGCGCACGATGATGCTGTGGTCCTTGAGCAGGTCGTAATCGAAGGCGTGCAGTGGCTGGCCGTATTCCAACAGAACGAAGTTGGTTACGTCGACCACATTGTTGATGCTCCGCAAACCGGCTGATTCCAGTTTTTCAACCATCCACCTGGGCGACGGGCCGATGCGAACACCACGGATGATACGCGCGGCGTAACGGGGGCACAGGTCGGGCGCGTCGATGCGCACGGAAGCCAGTGTTTCCGCAGGGGTGTCGTCTTCGTTCAGTGCCTTTTCCGGGATGCGGACCGGCACGCCGGATAGAGCCGAAACCTCGCGCGCCATGCCGATCATACTCAGCGTGTCGCCCCGGTTCGGGGTGACCTTGATCTCCATCACACCGTCGCGCAGGTGCTCCACTTCGGAGCCGCTCATCGTCAGGCGTTCGGCCAACTCGTTCTCGTCCCAGGCCACGGGCGCGTATTCCAACAGCCACGATACAGGGAATTTCATGTCAGAACTGCTCCAGGAATCTCAGGTCGTTTTCCCACAACAGACGCAGGTCGGGGATGCCGTACTGAATCATCGGCATCCGCTCCAGCCCCAGGCCGAAAGCGAAACCGGTGTAGCGTTCGGAGTCGATCCCGTAAGCCTCAAGTATGTTCGGGTGCACCAATCCGGCGCCGCCGAGTTCCAGCCAGCGGGGCTTGCCGTCGATGGGCCACGAAATCGATATCTCGGCTCCCGGTTCGACGAACGGAAAGAAGTCCGGGCGGAACCGGACGATTGTGTCGCTTCCGAACATCTGGTCAACGAATGCCTGCAGTGTGCCTCGCAGGTCCGCCATCGAGATACCCTCGCCCACGGCGAAACCGTCCACCTGGTGGAACGTGTGACCGTGCGTGGCGTCCACGGCTTCGTAGCGGTAGCACCGGCCGATGGTGGCGAAGCGGAACGGCGGTTTGTGCGTTTCCAGCAGGCGGCCCTGAAACGCTGTCGTTTGCGTGCGCATCACACACCGGTCCACCGTGTCCTTCACGAAGAACGACATCTGTTCGTCGAACGCGGGGTGTTCTTCCGGGTAGTTCAACGCCTCGAAGTTGTATTTGAAATATTCGATGTCGGGGAACTCGTGTATCTCGAAGCCGAGCCCCGTCATGATCTGCTGAACGCGCTGAATGGTTGCGGAAAGAGGATGCGTGCGACCAAGCCTCAGCGGCGCACCCGGCAGTGTCACGTCCAGCGTCTGGGCGGCCAGGCGCGCGGCGCCCTCACCGGCGGTCAGGTCCGCCTTGCGCGCGGCGATCCATTGTTCCACCTGTTTCGCGGCGTCGTTGATCGCCTGGCCCAGGCGCGGACGGTCCTCTGGAGCGGCGGAACCCAGCGTTCGACGAAGTGCCGTAACACTGCCCTTCCGTCCCAGGTATTCAGTTTCGATGCGGTCCAGGTCGGCGCTGTTGGCCGTTGCGGCAATGGCGGCGCGTGCCTGTTCGAGTAATGCGGCTACATCCATTGATTGGGTTTCCGATCGCGGGAGAGTGTGAAACACAAACCGCCTTCCGTGCTTGGGTTCACAGAAGGCGGTCGATAACGAAAACGAATCCCTTGACTGTTACGCCCGAACGGTTTCAACCAGCGCAGAAAAACCGGCGGGATCGTTGACGGCCATTTCCGCCAGAACCTTGCGGTCCAGTTCGATGCCGGCCTTGCCCAGCGCGGCGATAAAGACGCTGTATGTCATGCCGTTCTGGCGGCAACCCGCGTTGATGCGGGCAATCCACAGGCGGCGGAAATCGCGCTTGCGGTTGCGGCGGTCCCGGTAAGCATACTGCAGGGCGTGCTGGACGGCTTCTTTCGCTTGTTTGAACTGCGAATGATGCGACATCCGGAAGCCGCTGGCCTGCTTCAGGATCGAATTATGCCGCTTGCGGGTCATCATCCCGCGCTTGACTCTAGCCATAGGTCATGTTCCTCTTTGTTCCGCGGATACCGACAGCCTCGCGACCGCGTCTGTCCGGGGGGAAATGGGGGTCTTTACAGCCCCGAATTAGAAACTGCTGGGAAGAAGCAGTCGGATGCGCTTCTCCGTCTTGCCGCCCACCGTTCGTTCAAGGTCGAGACGGCGGTTCCGGCTCTCACGGCGCTTGTAGGCTTTGTGGCCGTTGTGGCTGGCGCGATGGGTGATCTTGCCGGTACCGGTGATCTTGAATGTTTTCGCCGCGCGGCGATTGGTTTTTATCTTGTTCTTTGGCATGGTTGATTCCATCAGCCTGCGTAATAATACAGGCATCAAAAGGAACCCGACGCAAATCGGCGCGACGGGCACGCTCTTTCAGAATAGAGCGCGGGGCGCGAAAAAGCAAGCGGAATCGGCATCGCCCCTGCCGGACGGCTCCGATTTCCGGGAATTTCCGCGAACGGCGTCTACGGGAACTGGATCAGGTCGCCGTGCGAGGACTGAGAATCATGATCATCTGCCGGCCTTCCAACACCGGCGGACGCTCGATCTGTCCCACGTCCTTGACTTCATCAGCCAGACGGTCCATGGACTTTCTTGCGAATTCCGGGTGCGAGGCCTCTCGACTGCGGAAAAGCATCGTCACCTTGACCTTGTCGCCTTCCAACAGGAATTTGCGGGCGTGGCCCACCTTGGTCATCAGGTCGTGTTCATCGATGCGCGGACGCATGCGGATGCCCTTCAAGTCGGCGGTTTTCTGACGCTTCCTCGCTTCGCCCTCGCGCTTGCTCTGCTCGTACTTGTACTTGCCGTAATCGATGATTCGGCATACGGGGGGATTGGCTAGTGGAGCAACCTCCACCAGGTCGAGGTCCCTGGAACGGGCAATGTCGTTGGCCTGGCGGCTTGTCAGAATACCGAGCTGTTTCCCGTCCGCGTCGATTACGCGGACCTGCGGGGCCCGGATGCGTTCATTGATGCGGGGAACATCCCGGTTATCCCGGGGATCGCGCCCTCTCCGATTCCGATCGTTTATAAAGATACCTCCTGTGGAATATCGTGCCTCTTCATGAGACACCCTGAACACCGGAATGTTACCAAGTCCGGAACGTTTGTGTCAAACAGAGTACAGAAGCCGGGTGATCTCTTTAGGTCCAAATTCCATCTTCTGTCTTCCATCTTCCAAAAAGGGGCCCCCGCCCGAAAGGACGGAGGCCCCGCGCGACATCAGGTCGCAGTCAACATGCTTAGTTCGGATACCACATGTTGTACTGAATGATGTTGTTGGCCGCGTTCGGGTTCCAGTTGTTGTGCGGCTGGACCGTGGAGACGCCACTCGTGGTCGTCTGGGCGATCTTCAGGAACTTCACGTGGCCGTCGCAGAAGGCGTAGCAGGCGCCGCCACCGTAAAGGTCGCGGGCAACGCCCTTATCAGCGGCGCCGTTGGTGGCCCACTTGCTTTCGTCGTACGCGTTGGCGGCCAGACCCTGCTCAACCCAGTTCTTCGGGTCAATGTCGATCCACATCACGAGGGCCGACTTGTAGGCGGCGGTCGCCGCCGCGCTGGTGGGGCTGGTGGTGCGGCTGGGCACCGCGGCCGGGGCGGAGCCGTAAACCGCGTTGGTCGCCACTTCGGCGAAGAGAATGGTGTTGGCCGCGTTGGAGAGGCCGCTGGCGGTCAGCGGAGCGACGGCGTCGGTGCCGGTCCAGCGTCCGTTGCCGTTGTTGTAGCCGGTAATCAACAGACCGTTCAAACAGTAGGTCAGCGTGCGGTTCAGGGCCGCGCCGGACTGCGACGGGGACTGAATGCCGGTATCACCGTTAGTGTAAACGTCCTTGGCCTTGACGAACGGGTCAATCTGCTCGTCCCAGGTGTTGTGGACAAAGGTCGTTCCGGCGGCGTTGGTGGCAACCCAGCCCGGGAAGGTTTCGTTGTAGTCGTTCGAGTACTGCTGAACGGCCAGAGCGAGCTGGCGGATGTTGTTCAGCGACTTGGACTGCTTGGCCCGCTCGCGCGCCTTGGCGAAGACCGGGAACAGGATGGCGGCCAGAATCGCGATAATCGCGATGACGACCAAAAGTTCGATAAGCGTAAACGCTCGTTTGCGTTGCATTTTACTCTCCTTGAGTTGGTTTCTTTCGCAAGATGTTATGTAAATCCTTCGGAAGCCTTTCGGGCTCAACCGTCGGATCCTGGTTTCTTCAGTGTACGCCGACACTCTCGGCGTCTGCTCTACTCAACGGAGACTGCTACCGTCGTTCAGCCGCGTTGATCCTCCGGCCCCTGGCCGGTCTCGGTGACCGCACCGTTAGCGGTGGCGGGTATGAAAAGATAAATTGATGGCGGAGTGTTCCGTCGGGTGGATGTCTCACCTCCTCACACTGGTGGAGTCCGAGTCTACGGTCATCCTGGATGCGGGAATGATTGCGTAGTCGGCGATATGAGAGCCGGGTGCACAACGTGCACCAATCACATACTTAGTATATCGCTTGCCACCGAAAATTACCATAGTCTTCCGGTAATCAAAGAATCTCCCGGAGTCGTCGCGACCGCATCGGGTGGCGCAGTTTCTTGACGGCGCGGGACTCGATCTGTCTGGCCCTCTCGCGTGTCACGCCCACCGCCGCTCCCACTTCCTCCAGCGTCCTGGGATTGCCGTCCGCCAGTCCGTACCTCAAGCTGAGCACTTGTCTCTCCCGCTCGCTCAGCACATTCTTCAGACAGGTGTACAACTCTTCCTTCAGCGCCGTGCGCGACACCAGTTCAACGGGTGAAGAGGCCTGATCCACCAGGCAATCCGCCAGTCTGGCTTCGTCCTCTTCTCCGAATGGAGTCTCCAGCGATATCGGCTCCGGACCGATGCCCGATATCTCCCGGATACGCTTGGTCGTCAGGCCGGTTTCCCGGGAAACTTCCTCAATGGTCGGATCACGCCCCAGTTGCTGGGAAAGCGTTGAATACGCTTTTGATATCTTGCGCAACGCGTCTGCAATGTGAACCGGAACCCTGATCGACCTCCCCTGTTCCGCAATGGCTCGTGTCACCGATTGCCTTATCCACCAGGTAGCATAGGTGCTGAATTTGAAGCCACGGCGGTAGTCATATCGTTCGACTCCACGCAACAGCCCTATGTTTCCTTCCTGGATCAGATCGGCCAGAGACAATCCGCGGCCCACGTACCGCTTGGCGATGGCAACGACAAGTCTCAGGTTCGCGCACACAAGTTGCTCGCGAGCGTCGTAACCCTCCATCACGGTCTTTTCCAGGCTTTCCCTCTCCGCTCCGGACAGGTTGAGGTTCCTGTCGTCCAGCCGGGCGGCGGCCTTTATGCCGCGTTCGATGCGCTGGGCAAGGGCAATCTCGTGCTTGTGGGCCAGCAGACTGCTCTTGCCGACGATGTTCAACCACGTCCGAACGGCATCTTCCGAGGTGTTGTGGTCCGTTCCGGGACCGGCGAGCGCCGTGTCAGGACCGGCGTCCATCCATTCGTCCGGCGGGAATTCCTCATCGGGTTCGTCATCGCAGGACGGCGTGGGTTCTCCGGAGGTGAACCACTGGTCGCCGGAGGCTTCGGGATCGGAGGTAGTGATATCTTCCATGAGGGACTGCTGGGCGCTTATGGAACGGTCTCTCCAGGTTGGTAATCGCGAATCCCGCCGATTCGCAAAAGTGATGATTACTTATCTAATGATTAGCATGAATGCTGTATCGAATGGAACCTCACGGCTCGGAATCCTGCACACGTGTCCGATCCGACAGGCGTGATTCACGTTGAAGAACCGACCATTCGATCCATCGGGGATCATTCCGGTCGATCGAGCCGGATGCCAGTTCCGCCTTCAGTTCCGCAAGCCGTTTCTGTCGGGCACAGGTCTGCAGGTACACAAGTGCCTGTCGGGCGACTTCCAGTGACAAGGGATCCTCACTCATGTTAAGGTCGGTTGCCAAACGCGCTATCTCCTCAGGCCATCCGGCCAGATTCTGAAGAGGATCGCCCTCGCGTCCTATCACCAGTTCCGCAAGGGCACGGTTCGCGGGTTCGGCAAAATGATCGATCTTGAGTTCCAGATCGTCCAGCCAGTCGGGACGTATCAACAGGGCCCGCAGGAGGATGCGCTCATTCACGGCCGCGCCGGACGGTGTCTTCTTGCCCCCGATGGTGTCCGATGTACCGGCAGGCTCCAGCGCAGTGGAATCACGCGAGGACGTTCCGGGTGTTCCCGCCCGGCCTTTGTCCGTGGACACCGACACCCGCTTTCCGTAATTGCGTAGCGCCCGGCGAATCTCTTCTTCCCGATATGAGACACTGCTGAGGTTGTCCACCGACCATTCTTCCGCCAACCGCCGGATGTAGGGCTCCCTTCGCATGGGATTGCGTATCGATGCCAGTACGGCAATCGCCTCGCGAACGTAGGCAGACCGTCCTTCGTCCGTCGCCAGGTCGTGATGCGCCTGTATCTGGTCCAGTTGGAAGTCGGCCAGGCTTCGTGAAGTGTCGACCCTGTGCTGAAACGCCTGGGCTCCTTCCGCGCGAAGGTACGTATCCGGATCGTGACCGCCGGGCAGTTCCAGGATGCGAACATTGACGTCCGACTCCTCAAACAGGGGACCGGCGCGCAGGGCCGCCCGGATACCGGCCGAATCCGCGTCGAATGCCAGCACGATCGTCTTCGCGTACCGGGCCAGCGCTTGGACGTGATCGGACGTCAGGGCGGTGCCCAGTGTCGCCACGGCATTGGCGCAACCGGCCTGATGCGCCGCCAGAACATCGGTGTAGCCTTCCATCACCACCACCGTATCGGCCTGCTGGATAGCCTTGTGGGCGAAGTTGAGCCCGAAAAGCGTTCTGCTCTTGCTGAAAATTCCCGTCTCGGGGCTGTTCAGATACTTGGGTTCCCCATCGCCGATGATTCTGCCGCCAAACGCGATAACGCGGTTCTGGAGATCAAAAATGGGAAACATCAGGCGACTGCGAAACCGGTCGTAAACTCCCTTATCCCTTCCGGCCACGGCAAGGCCGGTATCGATCAGTTCCTTGTCGGTCCAGCCGATGCGCCGAAGGTGCCTGATGAGTGCGTCCCATTCCGCGGGCGCCCAGCCCAGCCCGAATGCCCTGGCGCTTTCGTCGTTGATCCCCCGGTCCCGCACATACTTCAAGACCGCCGGGTTGGCCCACAACGCCCCGGCGAAGAACCGCGCGGCTTCCGCGTAGGCCGCACGCAACCGCTCGCGCACATCGGCATTGCGGCGCGAACGCTCGGAGTTGTCCAGTGTCACGTGGGCCCGTTCCGCAAGGCGCTCCAGCGCTTCCCGGAACGTGAGGTTGTCCATCTTCATCACGAAGCGGAAGATGTCGCCGCCCTCGCCGCATCCGAAGCACTTGAACATGCGGCGCTCGCGGTCGACGTGAAACGAAGGGGTTTTCTCTCCGTGGAAAGGACACAGGCCGACCCATTGGCGTCCCCGCTTGCGAAGGGATACGTGAGCGCCAATGTAGTCGACTATATCGACGCTTGACTTGATCTGTTCGACGGGATCCATCGACGCCTCTCAAGTGGCAAATAAGCAAGGGACGGGTCAAACCCGTCCCTTGTCAAGACACATATTGACGGGCGTTGTTACTGCACGTCTGCCACGATGATGCGAACAACCTTGTAATTCAGGAACTGGAAAGCCACGTGCGCGGTTTCCTGGTAACTGGCCTGAATGAAGTTGCCGGACATCGTGTGCGCTTCCGGCCAGCCGTAGGCCGCCAGAACGTCGGAGTACGTACTGCCGAAACCGATGTTGCGCGCGGTTCGAATACCCACGTTGGAGAGGCTGGATCCGACAAGTTGGATCACGCGGCCGTCTTCGTCCACCTGGGCCTGAAAATCGAATCCCTTCTTGCCGAGGAAGTTACGCCATGTGTAGGTAACGGCCGGTCCGCCGCCTTGAGCCGCTGTTTCGGTTCCATCACCGGCAGGAGCAAACGGATTCACGGAAGGACCCGCCATCGGCATCCCGCCGCCCATCGGCATACCGCCGGGCATTGGAACGCCACCAGGCATCGGCATTCCCATTCCGGGCAGGGCTCCCGGTCCCGCACTGCTGAAACCGCCGGGTGAGGCGCCGAACGGATTCGCGGACTCATCGGCTCCGCCGCCCGCGCCCAATGCAAGCGTGGGAGGAGGATTCTTGAAACGTCGCGTCAGTTCGGAAGCCTTGGTACCGATGCGAACACCGGCAAGCGACCGCTCGATACGGCTCGTTTTACTGGCGGACGTTTTGCTCGTCTGAGCAACGGCGGGAACCGTCATCAGGATGGCCAGGCCAAGCCCGGTCAGGGCCCATTTTGACACACGGGTCATGAAATATCTCCTTGCGAGGTTGCTTGCATGTCCGCCGATTTCTACCCGGAGACAGCACGGCGCGTGCACACACCGCTATCATTATATCAAATCGGACGAAACAATACCGACACGGGTTGCCGCTGAGGACAACGCGTTTCATCAACACGTTTCTGTTCTACCTTGGAGTATGATATGAAATCACCGTTCGGTTGGTCACTCTTGCTTTTTGCCCTGCTCGCTGTTTCCGGCGGATTGAGCGCAAAAACCACCGTTTCGAAGCAGATTGCGCCGGGTGTTGAGGTTGTTCAAACGATACTGGACGCCGCGGACCCCGGCGGCCCGTTGATGATTCACGCCGTGGTTGTCGATCCGAACAGGCCTGGTGTGCGCGTTGAAGCCTGGCTTGGCGGCGACACGGTGGAGGAACCGAACGCATCACGTGAGCCTCTTCCCCTGACGGCCGCGAGGGCGGGCGCCGTGGCCGCGGTGAATGGCGACTTCTTCTCGTTCACCAACGGCGATCCCATCGGCCTGCATATCCATCGCGGCGAAATCGTCAGCGAACCGGGCATCCGGTCCGGCGCCGGTTTCACGGCGGATGGGCGCGCTGTGTTTGGTGCCGCGAAGTTGTCGGCAACAGTCAAAGCGCCAAACGGCGACAGCCTGGCGATCGGCGGGCTGAACAGGCAGGGTTCCGGCGAACTAATCCTTTACGCTCCCATCTACGGATTGAAGACACCCAAAGCCGCCGCGACCATCGTCACTCTGGAGTCCGGCGGTAAGTCAATCCGGTCCGGAGTTACCCTTTCGGCCGAGGTGGTATCCGTATCACAGGAACAGGACGCCGTGGCCATTCCGCCGACCGGCCTGGTACTCAGCGCATCCGGCACATCAGGGGAATGGCTGAAGTCGCATCTCAAACCCGGTGACACAATCGCTCTGACCGCGAAATTGACCGGCGGCGACAAGGATTGGGACGCCGTCACCGAGTTTGTTTCGGGCGGACCGTCGCTGATGCGGAATGGCAGTATTTTCATCAACACCGCGGCGGAACAGACCGGCGAGTCGTTCAGCACCCTGAGGCATCCCCGAACCGCCGTTGGGGCCCGCAAGGATGGACGCGTGGTTCTTGCGGTTCTCGATGGCAGGCAGGCTCTCAGCCGCGGCGCCAGCCTGACCGAAACGGCACAGGCGATGAAGGACCTGGGGTGTGTGGAAGCGGTTAATATGGACGGCGGCGGTAGCAGTACGCTCTGGGCGCGCGGCCTAATCATCAACAGCCCGTCGGACGGCGCGGCCCGGTCCATCACGAATTCCCTGCTTGTTTTCGCCGAGGCATCCCTACCCGCTTCGGCGGCTACCGTCGTCGTTCCCGAGCCCATCTCCGTTTCGTCCTCCGTGAAACCAGGGCGCGCCCTGGGCGGTGGAACCGACCACGTGTACGGAACCCAGAACGGCAAGGTGTTCGTAGATCAGAATGGCAGGTTGTTTGGTTACAAGACAGGTACGGCCCGGGTGGGAGCGTTAAACATCAAGACCGGGGACCGCAGGGAATGGACAGTGAACGCCGTGCCCGGCGAGTTCAGCCGCCTCCTGACAACCTGGGCGGACGGCACACTGCGCGTTACCTCGGTGGACGTGAATGCAAACACCGTTCCGGGGACAAGCGTTTCCTTCATTAAAGACAACGGTTCCATGATAATGGTGACCACCGGCGACGACGGGAGGGCTCTTCTTCCCGCCGGATGGCTGGCCAATGAAAACGAACCGGTGACCATCAAATCGGGCAAGGTTTCGCGCCGATGGCCGGACAACGCGCCCCCGGCGCCCGAATCGAAACCGCCGGCGGCCGCTGGAGTGATACAGGTCGTTCCATGAGCACCAAGGCGTCCGTCAGACGCCCATTCCTCGCAACGCGAATGATGGCTTCTTCCCTGCAATACGTGGGAGAGGTCTCGTCGCTTTTCGCCCAGACGTTGAGAGCGCTGTTCAGGACAGAAGACCCTTTTCCGCATATGGTTTCCATCGGTATCAATACGATGCCGATTGCCTTGCTGACCATTGCATTCAGCGGAATGGTGCTTGCGTTGTACACGGCGCGGCAGATGCAGGAATACGGATTGGGTTCATTCGTCGGCGGCCTGGTTGCCGTCACGATGACCAGGGAGATGGCTCCGGTGCTGGCGGCGGTTGTTCTGGCCGCGCGTGCCGGGTCGGCGATCGCCGCCGAACTGGGCACGATGAAAGTTACCGAGCAGATCGACGCACTGAGGTCCATGGCTACCAGTCCTTTGCGCTACCTTGTGGTGCCCCGTTTCATTGCGTGCGTTTCGATGCTCCCGTTGCTCGCTCTGTTCGGGATGGTGGTCGGCACCTTCGGCGGCTACATCGTGGCCACAACCGTGGGTATCGCTAACGCGGCCTATCTGGATTCCGTGCGCCAGTTCGTCACCATGGGCGATGTGGTGAACGGAATGATCAAGACCGTGGTCTTTGGCGCCATCATCGCGATGGTAGCTTGTCACCAGGGCCTGAACACAAGCGGGGGAGCCAGCGGTGTCGGGGCGGCGACAACCCGCAGTGTGGTGCTGTGCATTATCTTCGTTTACGCCGCCGACTTCGTCATCGTGCGGTTGTTCGTCGCAGGACCTGCTTGATTTCCGACCATGATTCGCATCGAAGAACTGACATACCGGTTGCCGGACGGAAGGGCCATCCTCGACAACCTGTCGCTGGAAGTGCCGACCGGGGCAACGATGGCGGTGATGGGACTCAGCGGCACCGGAAAAACCACGTTGTTGAAGTGCGTGGCCGGCCTGCTGGCGCCCGCGTCGGGACGCATCTGGATAGACGACAAACAGATCGTCGGTATGTCGGAAAAGCGCCTTAACCGCGTTCGACAGCAGATGGGCTACGTGTTTCAGTACGCGGCTCTGTTCGACTCGCTCAGTGTTTACGAGAACGTCGCCTTCGGACCGATGCGCCGCGGAGCCAAACGCGGCCCCGAACTGGACGCCCTGGTGGCGGAACGCTTGCGGATTGTGGGCATGGAAGGCGTGGAAAACTTGATGCCGTCCGAACTCTCCGGTGGTATGGCGAAACGTGTGGGCCTGGCACGCGCGTTGGCATTGAATCCGCGCTTTGTGCTGTACGACGAGCCGACAAGCGGCCTGGACCCTATCACGGCGCGGGTGATTGACGACCTCATCATCCGTGTTCGCGACAGCCTCCACGTCACGTCACTGGTTGTTACGCATGCCGTGAACAGCGTGTTCCGGTTCGCCGACATAGCAACGATGCTGTACGAAGGTTCGGCTGTTGCCACCGGCACGCCGGAGGAACTGCGAAATTGCGGCGACGAACGGGTGCGGCAGTTTATCGAGGGAAATTCGAACGGACCGATCCGGGTAGTTTAATAACCGGCATACCGCCGGTGTTACGGGTTGTGAGGTTATCGGGATGGGATCATCAGCCAGTGTAAAAGTGGGTTGTTTCGTCGTTTCGTCGTTCGCCCTGTTCATGATTGTCGCGTTCTTCTTCGCGAACTTCGGGCGAATGTTCGGTTCGTATCCGGTCAATGTCCGCTTCGAGGATGCGCAGGGCGTTCAACCCGGCGCCGCCGTTCGCCTGGCCGGTGTAACCATCGGGGCCGTCCGCGAAGTCAGCCTGGCGCAGGATGGGCGAAGCGCCGTCATCGAACTCGGTATCGACCGAACGCGCAAAATCCCGCGCGATTCCGAATTCACCATCACCACCGGCGGTTTCATAGGCGAGTTGTTCGTTCGAATCGATCCACCCGAAAACAGCCGGGCGGGAATGATTCGAACCGACGGTCGCGAACCCGTCCTCGAAGGCCAGAACGTACCGTCGTTCGACGCCCTGAAGAAACAGGCCGCCTCCCTCGGCGCACGAAGCAATGCCGTGATGGCGAACCTGCAACGGGCCAGCGAGCAAGTCGCCGATCTGACCTCGGACGACGACCTTGGTCGGGCGATCAAACTGACGTCCGACAATATCGCCAACGCCTCAGCCGAGGCCAACCAGGCGGCCAAGGCCCTCAATGATTTCGTGCGTATGCACAGCCCCCTTGTCGCCTCTTCGCTGAAGCATGTCGACTCCGCCAGTCAGAACCTCGACGACGGTCTCAAACAAATCAAGCCTCTCGCGCAGGAGGCAAAAGGTCTGGTGAAAGACCTGAGGCAGACCATCATTTTCCTGCAAGGCACGCTCGAAGACCTGGATGTCGGCCCCCTGGCCCGCGAATCGCTGGACAACGTGCGGAAAGCATCGGCAAGACTGGATACCATCGCCGCCAACGCCGAACGCATTTCGGCTGATCTCGCCAAGGTAACCGGCGATCCCAAAATGAACGAAGATATCCGGAGCACGGTCGCACAGGTTCGCAAGACCGCGGAAAACGCCGGTGAAATCAGCGACAGGCTGAAGCAGATCGCGGAAAAGGATATCCGAAAACCGAAACTTACCGTGCGCGGCAAGTTTGCGCTCGATGCGCTTCAGCGCACTTCAGGAGAAACGCGGTTCCGATCCGATTTGAACTACGTTGTGCCCACGAAGGACGGCTCGATCGTGGCCGGCATCTACGACTTCGGCGGCTCGAACAAACTGAATCTGCAGGCCGGCACCAATCTCTCGTCCAACCTTACCGGACGATACGGTTTCCACGCCAGCCGACTCAGCCTGGGGCTCGACTACCGGCCCGGCAAACGCCACTACATCGGCCTGGAGTTCTTCGATCCCAACGACGCGAACCTCGACCTGTACTACCGGACCCGCATTGACAGGAATATGGGGCTGGTTCTGGGCGCCGAAGATATCCTGCACCAGGGACGCGCCACCATCGGCTTGTCCTACTCGCCCTGAAGCGATGAGCGAGCACGATTCATAATTCATCACTCATCATTCACCGCTGATTCTGGTAGCTTCTGATGCGTTCCAGGTTGCGGCGGTCGTCCGCGGGGTTTTTCTTCGGTGTTTCGAGAATGAACGGCACGTGCGCGAGGCGGGCGTCGTTCACCAGAACCTTGAACGCCGCCGGGCCGATCGTGCCCTCGCCGATGTCCTCGTGGACGTCGGAATGCCCGCCCAGCGCGCGCCGGTTGTCGTTCGCATGGATGCACTTCAACCGGTCCAGTCCCACGAGGTTGTCAAACTCCTTCAGCATCGCGCGGGTGGCCTTCGCGGTGGAGATATCGTAGCCGGTTGCCCAGATGTGCGCCGTGTCGATGCAGACGCCCATACGGTGCGACAGATGCGGCAGGGCGTTCAGTATCTCCGCCAGTTCCTCGAAGCGGGAACCGACCAGTCGTCCTGAACCATTTGTCGTCTCCAGCAGAACCACCACATCGGAATCGTCCGCTTCCAGCACCGCCCTTAGAGCCTCGATCACCCGAGCGATGCCGGCCTCCATCCCGTTGCCCATGTGACTGCCGATATGGCTGTTCACATACTCCGAGCCTGACCTGCGCGCCTGGTTGATTGCGTCTTCCAGCATTTTCCGGGATTTCGTCCAGATTCCATCGTCGGGGGATGCCAGGTTGATGAGGTAAGGGGTATGAAGGACGCACGGAGTGATGTCGCGCGCGCGGCGTTCCGCGTCGAACTGATCGCACAGGTCCTGTTTCCAAGGAACGCCGACCCAGGCGGAGGGATTGCCGGAAAACAACTGCAGGGCATTGCACCCGGCGTCCACGGCCCACTGAAGGGACTTCATCAGGCCGCCCGCCATAGGAGCGTGCACACCGAAACGGCTGGGGAGTTGGTATTTTTCGGGCATAGTCAAATCCGGCGCTTTCTGGTACCATATCGATGGGAACGGCTTTACCGAAGCCGCACCCGTTCGGCGTGTTCCTGTTCAGGAGGACGAGTGATGAAAACGACACTGGCGCTTCTGGTTGTTCTGTGCGTGGTGTCCAGCGGTACCAGCGCGGCTGTTACAGCGACCGTGAAGGCTCAACCGCCCGCGGCGCCCGCCAAAGTGAAGGACGGCAGTCGCCCTTCGCCATCGGGCACTTTTTCCGGAGATTACCGCGACAGCAAAATTCGGGACGTGTTGTTCGACATCACCAAGGCCGGACACCTGAACCTCGTGATGCCGGCCGAAATCACCGGATCGATTACAGCCCACTTTGAAAAGATGCCGATTGCCAAAGCCCTGGACTTCGTGGCCGGCTTGGCCGGCGCCGATTACCGTATCGATGAAGGCACCGTGTACCTCACCAAACGCGCGCCCGCCGCGATTGCCTCCCCCGATCGGACATCCACAACTGAAACCAGAGTGGTTCAGCGGCGGATTGTGGAAGAAGACCGGGAATACGAACTCTACCGCCCCCGGCGTGTCGAACCGCGCGAACAGCCGGTGCGCGTGGAAACGCGCGTTATTATCCAGAACAAAACGGTGGAAACGCCGCGATACAGGCGATATGGCTACGACGACCGGTTCGGGGGACGCCGCATCGAGGTTCATCCCGGATTCTACATCACCACCTGGCCGACACAGGTCTACCACGTTCCGTTCGGTCCGTACTGGTAAGCGGCATCAGCGCGTTTCTGCAACCTCCGCGGGCGTCTGCTCCGGCGCGGATTTGGCCGACGGCGCTTTGAACGCCATGTTGAATGCCGCGTAAACCAGCAAGACGGCAAAGGCGCGCCGCAACACCACGTCGCTCGCGCCGATGTTGATCTTCGCGCCCAGCGAACTGAACAACGCAAATCCCAGCGCCACCCACGGGACAATCCACCATTCGATGTGTCCGGCCTTGTGGAAGTGAATCACCGCCGGGAGGGCCACCGGAAGAAGAACAATCGCCAGCGAGGTCGCCGTGGCGTGATGACCGTCCAGCCGCAACAGGTGTATGAAAATCGGCACGAGAATCAAACCTCCGCCGATGCCGAAAATCCCGCTCAACAATCCCGCCAGGCCGCCGACCAGCAACAGTCCCAGGGGCGCGCGAAGCCAGAGCATATTCCACCCTCCTTGCCGTCAGTATAGCCCCCTCTTTGCGCGGACGTTTGAAATGGTGGACCGGCTTTTGGGATGCTTAATTCAGGAGGATCCTCGGTTGGCGCATACGACAACGGTTCATACGGCTGACACTCTGGTTATTGGTTCGGGCATCGCGGGCTTGTGGGCAACTCTGAAAGCGGCGGACAGGGGCACGGTTCTGGCCCTCACCAAGAAAGAGAAGTCGGAGTCGAACACCAACTACGCGCAGGGCGGAATCGCCGGCGTGGTGGATCCCGATGACGACTTCGAATCTCACGTCCGCGATACCCTGGAAGCCGGAGCCGGTCTGTGCCACGAAGACGCCGTGCGCGTCCTCGTAACGGAAGGGCCGGACCGCATCCGCGACCTGATCGACTTCGGCGCCCGGTTCACCATGATCCGCGACGAGCACGGCGAGCGACTGGCCCTGGGCCGAGAAGGCGGACACTCGCGGCGCCGCATCGTACATGCCAAGGACCTGACCGGCCGCGAGATCGAGCGCGCTCTGCTCAATGCCGTCCGGCTGCACGACCGTGTGACCATCCGCGAGAACCACATCGCGCTGGATCTTATTGTCAGGGACAATATCTGCCTGGGAGCCGTGGCGCTGGACCGTGAAAGCCGCGAAGTAGAAGTCTGCCTGGCGTCGGCGACGATCCTGTGCACCGGAGGCGTCGGCCAGGTGTATCCGCACACCACCAATCCGGAGATCGCGACCGGCGACGGTGTGGCCATGGCGTGGCGGGCTGGCGCCACGATGGCGAACCTGGAGTTCATTCAGTTTCACCCGACGGCCATGTACCACCCGGAGGCAAAGTCCTTCCTGATCAGCGAAGCCGTTCGCGGAGAAGGCGGCATCCTGCGCCTGAAGGACGGCTCCACCTTCATGGAGAAGTACCACCCTCTCGCCTGCCTCGCGCCGCGTGATATCGTTGCCCGCGCCATCGACGCCGAGGTGAAACAGCGCGGCGAGGAGTGCGCCTACCTGGACGTTACACACATCCCCGAGGAGACACTGGTGGAACGCTTCCCGCACATTGTGTCCCGGTGCCGCGAGTACGGAATCGACCCCGCGCGGCAGTGGATACCGGTCACACCGGCGGCCCATTACTCGTGCGGCGGCGTGGTGACCGACCTGTACGGACGCACCAGCATCGAGCGCCTGTACGCCAGCGGCGAGGTAACGTGCACCGGCGTGCACGGAGCGAACCGCCTGGCAAGCAACTCGTTGTTGGAAGCTGTGGTGTTCAGCGAACGCGCCGTGCAATCCGCCGCATCTCTTGCCCGAATCGACACATCCGGCATCGATGTGCCCATTCCCGGAGGCGATAAGGAAACCGACGATGTCTCGCCACTGCTGAACCGCCTGCGAGAAGTGATGTGGCAACACGTGGCGATCGTGCGGACCGACGCCGGTCTGGCCTCAGCGACGCGGGAAGTTGCCGCCATCCGGTCCGAAATCGAGAACGTTTATCAACGGTCGAAACCGGGCGGGACGCTGACCGAGGCCCGCAACATCGCCGCCGTTGCCGCGTTGATCTGCCGGTGCGCCACCACGCGCCTGGAAAGCCGCGGCCTGCACTACAACACCGACCACCCGGAACGTGACAATACCAACTGGTTGCGCGACACGGTCGTTGCGAACGGCGAAGGAGCAACCGTATGACGGCGCCGCAAAGTGCTGTTGTCGCCGTAACGGGCGCCAGCGGAGCCGTGTACGCCAGACGCCTGCTGGAAATCCTGATCGACCGTGTGCCTCTCGTCTACTTCACGATGAGCGTGCGCGGGTGCCAGGTTCTGAATTATGAACTCGGCACCGACCTGAGCATGAAGCGGTTCGACGCCACTCCCCTGCTCGGTCGTCAACCGGAGAACCTGCTCTTCTTTCACCCGGCCGACTTCAACGCGCCGTTCGCCAGCGGTAGCGGCGCCGCCGACGCCATGGTGATTGTTCCGTGCTCCATGAGCAAGGCCGGCGCCATCGCCTCCGGATTTACCGAGGACCTCGTGGCGCGCGGGGCCGACGTGGCCTTGAAGGAAAACAAGCAGTTGATCGTCGTGCCGCGCGAGTTCCCGCTCAACCTGATCCACCTGCGCAATCTGACCACGCTCGCTTCGGCGGGAGCGACGATTCTGCCGGCGATGCCCGCATTCTACCAACTGCCGAAGACGATGGACGATCTGGTGGACAGCGTGGTCTACCGTGTCGTGGCACAACTGGGACTCCCCATCCCCGATTCCGCTCGCTGGACGGGCGAAATCCATGTGCGGGACGAACGCGCGGATTCGGTCTAAGATATGGATGAGGGGTAATGACCGTGTACGCCTGACAAGGAGGTGTCCGCGATGCGGTATTTCCTGGCGCTGTTGACCTTGTTGTATGCTACGTCGATCGGTAATGCCGCAGAGACCGTGTATGTGCTGGACATCCGGGGAGCGATCGACACACCACTGGTTGAATACGTTAAGATTGGACTTTCGGCGGCGGAGAAAGACCCCTCGGCGGCGCTTGTCATTCTGGAAATGGACACGCCGGGCGGCCTGGGTGAAGCGATGGAGTCCATCGTGGAAGCCCTGCTCTCCTCCCGTGTCCCCACGTGTGTGTACGTCAGCCCTTCCGGAGCGAGGGCGGCTTCGGCAGGAGCGGTCATCGCGCTGGCCGCCAACTATGTGGCCATGGCGCCGGCCACGCACATCGGCGCGGCGACTCCCATCGATATCGGCGGCGGCGACCTGTCGAAGAAAATCCGGAACGACGCGGCCGCCCGCGCGCGAACGTTGGCCGATCACCGGGGCCGCAACAAGGAATGGGCGGACAAAATCGTCCGCGAAGCCGCCAGCCTGACAGAATCCGAAGCGATAAAAAACAAAATCGCCGACCTTCAAGCGAAAGACACCAACGATCTTCTCGCGCAATTGAACGGCAGGAAGGTCGCCGGCAAGCCGATGGAACTGGCCAATCCCGTCATTACCCGCGTGCAGATGCCGTTTCGCATCGCGGCGCTGAGGGTTCTGGCCAATCCGAACATCGCCTATCTTCTGATACTCATCGCCTTCTACGGCCTGATTGCCGAACTCAGCCACCCCGGCGCGGTGTTTCCGGGTATAGCGGGCGGGATCGCGGCGATTCTGGCTTTCTACGCTCTGGCGATCGTCACTGTCAATGTGGCTGGTCTGTTGTTGATGGCCCTGGCCGTTGCCCTGTTCATCGGCGATGTCCTTCTGCCGGGGCACGGCACACTGTCTCTAGGAGGAGTTGTGGCTTTCATCGTCGGTTCGCTGATGCTTATCCACGGTCCGATGGGTACGGTATCTCCGTGGCTCATCGCCGTCGCCACCATCATCACGCTCGCGTTTTTCCTGACCATCGCCACTCTGGCAATCGGCACGTGGAGGCGCCCCAAGACAATGGGCAGGGAAGCGATGATCGGCCAGACGGCAATCACACAGACCGACCTTCAGCCGGACCAGACCGGCCGGGTGGTGTTTGAAGGGTCCATCTGGAACGCCGTCTCGGAGTCTCCGATTGCCAAAGGCCGCCGCGTTTCGATTGTGGATATCGATGGTCTCACGCTCATCGTGAGCCCCAAATAGGGAATTCGCCGGTCTGCCGGCGCGGAAAGGAACTCACATGGAAACCTTGCCATGGACACTCATCGGGATTCTTGCCTTCCTGGTTCTGATCGTGGGCCCGATGTTGCGCATCACGCAGGAATACGAGCGCGCTGTCGTTTTTCGACTGGGCCGTCTGGTATCGGTTCGGGGTCCCGGACTGATTATCCTGATACCGTACATCGAGCGGATGGTGCGCGTGGACCTGCGCGTCGTCACAATGGACGTTCCGAAGCAGGACACGATGACAAAAGACAACGTCCCCGTGGCTGTCGATGCCGTGGTGTACTTCCAGGTGGTTGATCCGGCGATGGCCATCACGAAGGTGGAGTCCTACGTTCGCGCCACGGCTCTGATCTCGCAGACAAACCTGCGGAGCACCATCGGCCAGAGCGAATTGGACGAACTGCTGGCCAAACGCGACGATATCAACGACCGGTTGCAGAAGCAACTGGACCTGCAGACGGAACCGTGGGGCGTTAAGGTCAACATGGTCGAAGTCCGCGACGTCGTTCTGCCGGAGGCCATGCGGCGGGCGATGGCGCGTCAGGCCGAGGTGGAGCGAGAACGCCGGGCGAAGATTATCAACGCCGAAGGCGAGTTTCAGGCCGCCGCGAAACTCCTTCAGGCCGCCGACACCATGGCTCAAAACCCGATCACGATCCAGTTGCGCTACCTTCAGACGGTTTCCGAAGTCGCGACGGAAAACAACAGCACAACCCTGTTCCCGTTGCCCATCGATCTGTTGAAACCGTTCCTCCCCGCCTCGGGTTCCGAAAGTGGATATCCCAAGCGGCCGATGCCGCCGCCGCCACCGGACACATTGACCGGTCTGGAGGACCTGGGCACGACAGAAACATAAGTTCCGCATGCTGACACAGGATACCACCGGGCGCTTTCCGCTGGTGGTACCCTTGCGGCACTTCACGTGTTATCATTGATTTTGGATTCGGGCAGGGTTGGGCCGCTCTGACGGCTCAACCCGCTCCGGTCAGGATTTTGGCCGTCATGCCGTTTCGGGCTAACAGTGGCGATGCATCTTGTTGATTCCACAACCGCGCGCCGGCGTTGGGTCGCCAAAGGGGCGATGTTGTTCCTCGCCTGCTCACCGGCGTTGGGACGCATCGTATCCGGAAACGTCCAGGGTTTCTGGACATCGGCGGACAACCCGATTGACGTCGTCTCCGATATTGTCGTCCCGTCCGGAAGGACGCTGACAGTCGGCAATGGCGTGATCATCCGGGTTTCCCGCCAGACGACCATTACCGTCAGCGGACGCCTGGTGGTTTACGGAAAACCCTCGGATCCCGTTCACATCGACAAGATTCCGGAATCCGCGCCCTGGAAGACTATTCTCGTTACGGATTCCGGTCAGGCCGAGCTTTACTCGTGCGTGGTTCGCGGCGGCGGCGCCGTCGCCTACAATGAAAACTCCGGCATGCTTCGCCTCTCTGGAGGTCGTCTGGTGCTGGACGGTTGTTTGATTACGGATTCGCTGTCCAGCGGTGTACACGTTACCGGTGGATCTCTCTACGCGTACTCGTCCCGTTTCTCGAACAACGGCGGTTCCCAACCAATTGACGCGGCAATCCACGTGGTCAAAGGCAGTGTTGTGCTGGGATCAGGCGCGCGCCGCAACAGCATCACCAACGGCGTGTTCGGCATTTACAACGAAAACCTCACGCCTATCGACGCCGCCGGCACGTGGTGGGGCGATCCCACCGGTCCTCAGCACGCTACCAATATCGGGGGTAGCGGGGTCTCCGTCAGTGATGACGTCCTGTTCGCGGGGTTTGCCGACTCGGCGCCCAGACACGTTCGCGGCGACGTAAACGGTGACGGTCTGCTCGATTACCGGGATTCCGAGATGGCCATAGCCATTGCCGGCGGTATGGCTTTCGCTGAAGGACAGGCTCTGGAAGCCGGCGATATGAACGGCGACGGCTTTATCGACCTGCTGGACGTGCTCTCCCTGAACCGCGCCGTCATCGATGCAAGCCGGCACAACGCCGCGCCGATGCGCCAGGTACCCGGTATGGCCCTGCGTTCCCACCGCTGACATCCCGTTTGATTTCCCTCTCTGCCTCACGGAGTGTTAGCATGACTGCAACCATTTCCCGCGAGGTGAACAATGCACAAACGTGTCCTGCGAGCGTCCCTGACGGTCTTCCTCCTCCTGTGTTTCGCCCTCTCCGCAAGCGCCGACGACAAAGCCATCCGCGATGCCGTGACGCGCGAATTGGACCACCCCTCCATGCGACACGGGTGGACGGGTGTCTGTATCCAGAGCCTGCGCGACGGCCGAACCATCTTCGCCCGCAATGAAGACGTCCTTCTGATTCCGGCCAGCAATATGAAGTTGCTCGTGTCGGCCGTTTGCGCCGATGTATTGCCGGCCGACTTCCACTACACAACACCGGTGTTGCGCAAGGGCGAGGTCGTGGATGGAACGTTGAACGGGGACTTGTACCTGAAAGGAACCGGCGATTCCACGATGGAAAACGCCGACCTCCGAAAACTTGCGAAAGCCGTCAAGGCCGCCGGTATCACACGGATCACCGGGGACGTCATCGGGGACGGTTCGGTATTCGACGATACACGGCTCGGTTCCTCGTGGTCCTGGGATTACCTCGCGGCCTACTACGCGGCGGAAATTGACGGATTGACCGTCGACCGAGGATGCGTGCGCGTTCTGGTGAAACCTGGCGCGGTTGGGGAATCGGCCAAGGTGACGCTGGAACCGGATTGCGGCTATGTCACCGTCAGCAACTCCGCCGTGACCGTTGCCGCCGGAGACAAGGACACAGCCGTCATCGATCGTCCCTTGGGTAGCAACACCATTGTTGTTTACGGCAATATACGGGCAGGAAGCGCGGGTCTGGACGAAGCGGTAAGCGTCCGCGAACCATCACTGCACGTCGCTTATCTGTTCCGTCAGTTTCTGCGCGACGAAGGAATAATCGTGGACGGATCGGCCCGCCAGGGAGTCACACCCCCCAACCTTACCAAGGTGGCTGAGCACGAATCGCCGAAACTGGGAAAGATTCTGGACCTTCTGAACAAGCCGAGCGACAACCTGATTGCGGAGAGTCTGCTGAAGACGCTGGGCGTTGTGAAAAAGGGAAAAGGCACGGCCGATGCGGGCGCCGAGGTTGAACGCGAATACCTCCGCCGGATAGGCGTGCCGGACGCCGAATGGAGCATCGTGGACGGATCCGGTCTGGCGCGTATGAATATGTTGACACCGCGCGCGCAGGTCAAAAATCTTCGACACGCCTGGAAGATTCCGAACAAGGACCTGTTTGTGAACAGCCTTCCGGTAGCCGGCGTGGCCGGTTCCATTCGAAGCCGCATGAAAGGCACTCCCGCCGAAGGCAACGTCAAAGCCAAAACCGGCTACATCGGGCGCGCACGCACGCTGTCCGGTTATGTGACGACCAAAGACGGTGAACCTCTTGTGTTCTGCCTGATGATGAACCATTACACAGGCACTACGTCCGACATTAATGCCGTCCAGGACAGAATCTGCACCATTCTGGCCGGATCCAGCACAGGGAAGGTACCGGTTGCGAGGAAGACAAAATGAGTGAAAGCGAGAAAACCTATTCCGTCTGGCCGTGGTCCGGAGCCAGTCCGTTCAGTTCATTTGTGATGGCGGTGAAGAACACCCTTCCAGCGGAAGATCTCGACGGACGCGTGCTGGCGGACAAAATCCTGTGGGACGCGAACTGGGAACCGGACGGCATGTTCGTCCTTCGCGAGCACGGAGACGCCGATCATAAATCATCGGGCGGCGGCGTGAGGGGATTCTGCGTGGCTATCCACCGCAAGGTTCCGCTTGAGAACACGCCAATGGATTCGGACCGGGGCTATATTACCCTCTTCGGTGTGGATCCGCGCGTCCAGCGTCGCGGTTACGGCAATATGCTATTCGACCACGCCGAAGCATATCTGCGCGTGGAAGGCGCCAGGAAAGTCCTGATTTCACCCTATGCTCCCAACTACTTCTGGCCCGGTATCGACATAGAGCGCTACGAACCGGCCCTTCGGTTTCTGCTGGCGCGCGGCTACCGCGAAGTCAACCGTCCGCTCGCCATGGAAGCCGACCTGCGGCAATTGAAGTGGCCGGAATGGGCGCGGCAGAAGGTGGCGGACCTGAAGAAGGGGCCCGACAGCGTCGAAATAAGAACCTACAGCCAGGACCTCGTACCGTTCATCCACGATTTCATGTTCGCGGAGTTTCCGGGCGACTGGCAAAGATGGGTACGCGAGGCGGCACTGGATATCCATGCCGGGGTGTCCAAACCGGACCGACTGCTGTTCGCCTGGGACAACGCCACCCACAGCATCGTGGGATTCTGCCACTGGAACGGAGAGCGGTTTGGCCCGTTCGGAACCTCGGAATCGGTGCGCGGCCGGGGCATCGGCGCCTGGCTGATGTTCGACTGCCTGGAGCGGATGAGGTCCGCCGGAAAACCGAGAGCTTACTTCCTTTGGACCGACGACCGGACGGCGAAACTGTACGCCGAAGCGGGATTCCGTGAATGGCGGCGCTTCGCCATCATGGCCAAGGACCTGTAATCCGCTAGACGATCCCGGTCTGCAGAAGATCCTTCAGCATCAGCATGCCGATCGGCCGGCCTTCGTCGTCGACGACCGGCATATCCCCCACCCGGCGGGGCTTGCCGTCGACAGTTGTGGTCCGCGTGTCGAAGAGGTGCAGACCTTCGGCGGCAAGTTCGTCCGGCCCGATGGTCAGCGGGCGGGGCGACATCACCTCGGAAACCTGGCGTTGCAGGGCGGATTCGTCGCTCAGGATACGGCGCCTGATGTCGCCGTCCGTAATCAGTCCGCACAAACGCCCTTCGTCATCCACAACACAGGCGGCGCCGGCGTTCGCCCTGGTGATGGCGAACATCGCATTCAGCACCTTGGTGTCCTGCGACACAACGGCAACGGCCTCTCCGGTGCGCATCACGTCGGCAACCCTCAGCAACAGCCGCCGACCGAGCGAGCCCGCCGGATGCAATACCGCATAATCCTCGGGAGTGAATCCCCGCGCTTCCATCACACACAATGCCAGCGCGTCACCCAGCGCCAGCATGCAGGTTGTGGTGGACGTCGGCGCCAGGTTGTGCGGGCAGGCTTCCACGGCGGAGGTGTTTAGTACAACGTCACTGCGCTGGGCAAGCGTGGAACCGACGGCACCGGTCAGAGCGATCAGCGGCGCCCCCACCCGAGCGAAAGCCGGCAGTATCCGCAGAATCTCCTCCGTTTCTCCGCTGTTGGAGAGAGCCAGTACGGCATCCTGCGAACCCAGCACACCGATGTCTCCGTGAACGGCTTCGGCGGGATGGAGAAAAACGCTGGGCGTGCCGGTGCTGGAAAGGGTTGCCGCGATCTTGCGTCCTACCGCGCCGGCCTTTCCCATACCCGTCACGATGACCTTGCCTTCGGTGGCGTTCAGAATGTTGACTGCCCGATCGAAGGACTCGCCCAGGCGGTCGGCCATTTCGCGAATCGAGTCTGCTTCCTGAATCAGATAGGAACGCGCGTGTTCGAGATAAGACCTGTCGTCAGACACGGGCGGCCTCCCGTATCCGTAACGCGGTTTCCAGAACAGCGTCCAACCGGTCCAGCGGCCACTGGGTGGCGGCGTCGGACCAGGCATTCGGCGGATCCGGGTGCGTTTCCATGAACAGGCCGTCCACACCCACCGCCACCGCCGCCCGGATCAACGCCGGAATGTGCTCGCGCATTCCCCCACTGGCCGAACCGGCGCCGCCCGGCAACTGGGCGCTGTGCGTGGCATCAAACACAACCGGCCAGCCGAAGCCTCTCATCACCGGCAGTCCGCGGTAATCCACCACCAGGTTGTTGTAGCCGAAGGTCGTGCCGCGCTCGGTCAACAGAATACCGCTCGCTCCGGCGCCTTCCAGTTTCTCCACGGCGTTCTTCATATCCCACGGGCTGAGGAACTGGCCTTTCTTCACATTCACCGGTTTCCCCGTGGCGGCGCAGGAGAGCAAAAGGTCGGTCTGCCGGCAGAGGAACGCCGGAATCTGCAGAGCATCGCACACCCCGGCGGCTGTGGCGGCCTGGCAGGATTCATGCACGTCAGTCAGCACGGGCACGTCCAGCGCATCCTTAACCGACTGCAGAATCGCCAACCCCTCGTCCAATCCCGGTCCGCGAGGCGAGGTCGCGGATGTGCGGTTCGCCTTGTCGAACGAGGCCTTGAACACGTAGCCGATGCCAAGGCGCTCGCACGCCGCCTTTGCGGTTTCCGCGATGCGCAGGCACAGGTCTCTGCTTTCGGAAACGCACGGCCCCGCGATCAACAGAAGCCCGGGGCCTCCGACTTCGACTTTACCAATGCTAATTGTCCGGTTCATTTCGTCTCCGGGACTCGCCCTCTGTTACGGTCTTGACAGAATCTCACGGTAGTCGTAGTCCGGCAGTGTCGGGAACGCGGCGTGCGGCTCGGTCTGGTACCAGTATGCCGTGCTCGAGATGTCGTCCTGCAACGGCAGATACCGTCCGCCCTGCCGCCAACCGAGCGCCTGGATAGTGACCTTCAGGTCCTGCTCGAAGCGGATCGGGTCCATCACGTGCCAGCGGTACAGGCCGAAACGCTGTTGCGAATCATACAATCCGTCCGGCTTGATCACCTGCGGAAGGCCCATAAACGGAGTACTGAACACGCCGTATTCGCCTTGCGGGAACTCGAAGTTCCAGGCGCCGCCGAAGTAATCCTCGGTTCCGGTGCCGCAGATGGTGGGAAACTCGCCGTCGCCGTCCAGGTAAAACTTGATCTCGCCCTCGCCCCACCAACCGGTGTTGTTGACGCCCCAGGCAAGGTAGGTGCCCACATAGTGCCCCCACCCCTTAACGCCGTCCAGAATCGTGTGCGGCGTCTTGTACTCCAGTGGGTGACTTCGCCTCCACTGCGCATGCAGATAAGCCGCGTCCTCGGGCACGTCGGTCAGTGTGTAGTCAATCTGGTAGTAATATCCGGGACAGTCCTCTGTCTCGGTGTTCTCGATGGTGACAAGCGCGGCCTTGCGGAACGGCATTTCCCAGTAGGAATTGAAGCCGCCTGCCGGATTCACAACGATGGGCAGGCTGTTCACGTTGCAACGCCGGCACCAACCGTTACAGAAGAAGTCTCCCAGCGGGGCTTCGATGCTCGGTGTGCCTTCGCCGTCCCAGTAACACCTCAGCACCAGTCCGCGCCACCACTGAGGGGCAACGGTGTTCCAGAAGTGCTGAATGGCGCCGGGACCCTTGATGTCAGCAATGGTGATGGTCGCTCCGGCGGGAATATCGATGCTGGGGGAGACCTTCCAACCCTGACCGAGGTCACGGGCGCACCGGGCGCCGGTCCCCTCAACGGCCATACCGGCTTTTCCCTTCTCACCGGTAAAGTTCTCCGCGCTGATACTGCGCGTTTTCGCCCTGGACAGGCGCGAAATGTTGTGAAGGCCCATGCCGAGGCCGCTAAATGTTTCCATGGCGCTTCCTCTTCCGGAATCTATCTGAGAGAGAGGCCCGCGACATAAGCCGCGGGCCTCCCGTTCAATCGATCTTCCTCGCGGTTCGGATTACCGTGTCGCGATGAAGTGGATGATGCCTTCCGCGTTGACGGCCGACACCCAGTCCTTGGCCGGATTCTGGCCGGTCGCCACGATGGCGCCGGTCGGAACCGATACCAGGTTCACGATTTCCTGGTTGTCGCAGTTCAGGTTCACTTCCTTCAGCGAACCGGCCGAAACAATCTGCTTCTTCATCGTGCCGCGGTAAAGGATACCGTTGGACAGAACCGGAGCGTTGACGCTACCGCCCGTCTGCTCGTTGTTGAACAGGCCGGCGATGGCCAGGCCGGTCGGTGTGCCGTCAGACTTGAACGTGAAGACACGTCCGTCATTCACACCGGCGATGATCAGCTTCGACTTGGCATTCTCGTAGAAAGCCGACTGCGACAGCGGGCTGGTCAGGTCGTAGAAGCCGATGACCGTACCCTTCGACGAGTTGATCTGAACGAGCTTCTGACCGGTGCCGGTTCCAACAAACACGTTGGTGCCGACGGCCAGCGGGGATGTGGCGGTCTTTTCCATCACGATTCCCGTCGGGGCCAGGGTGGCATAGTTCAGCATATAAAGGGCTGTGTCGGTTCCAACAAACACCTTGCCCGTGTCGGCAACCACCGGCGACGAGGTCGACGGCGTGATGTCCAGGTCCACGGTCGGTGTCAGAGGAGCGGCCACGTTGTCAGCGGCGACCTTGGTCACCACGGACGAGGTCGGGGTGTTGGCAACGATGATCAACTGGTCCTTCACGTCACCGGTCAGGAGTTTGTCAACCGGAGCGATGGCGGCGATCTTGGCGCCAGCGCCAATCGGCTTGCCGGTGCTCACGACCGAGCCGGTTCGCAGGTCGAGTGCGTAAACGGTACCCTTTTCGGTGCCAACATACGCCTTGTCCTTCAGAACCGCCGGGCGGGAGGTCGCCTGTCCGTCGAGAGCGAAGCCGCCCTTGAATCCCTTGGAGTCAAGACCGGTCGCCGGATCTATAACGAACAGGGTGGAACCGGAGGTGACAAGCACGCGGCGCGCGTCGTCCAAAGCCGGATCGGATCCCGTGTTGATCAGTGTGGCGGCCGCCGGTGAACCCTCAATGGCCGATCCGACCTTGCGGGAAACGAGCGTGCGAACCAATGTGCCGCCCTGCCAGAAGAACCGCAGGGTTCCCTTGCTGTGATCGGCCGGGTTCTGCGCGTAGAAAGCCTTGAACTCGGCGCCGTTGAACGGAGCCCAGTCGGTGACGTCAAACGGAGGCGCCGTGAATTCCGCGCCGGCCTTGGCAATCAGCGTGCCGGTGAGGGCGGCTGTGCCGTCGGCGGCGTACTCGGCATCCGCCGAAACAGTGCCGGTTTCAACCACGGCGACCAGGTCCGGACCCGTGTAGGTCAGGGTGAAGGTTCCGTCGTAGTGAACCTTGGTGCCGGCCACCGAGGTCGCGGTGCCCGTCAGCGACAGCGAGTAGCGGTTCAGGTCGTTGTCCATCAGCAGGGGTGCGCCGACTGCCATATAGGCGGACAGCGGTCCTGTGGCGGAGAAGGTTTCACCAACGTCCACACGGTCGTTGCTGTTCGTATCCGCATTGGCCACAGCGGCTTCGGCTACGCTAGCGCTGAAGCCGAGGACGCCGCCCACGATGGAGCCGCTGACACTACCCTTGGCGCCGTTGCCGATCGGCTGATAGGTGCCGAAGAACACGCCAGGGTTGAAGATGGCAAAGTCGGTATTCTTGAAGTTGATGTCGGTCGATTCCGCGCCGGGCGTGGCGGCGAACTCGCCCATCAGGCGGGCGGCGCCGGGGGTGCCGAGTGCGTAATCGGCGGTCATCGTAAACGTTCCGGATTCCACCTGATGTCCCGCCGGATAGGCCGGACCTGTGTAAATGACCTTGAACAGGCCGCCGTAGGTTGCCTTGCGGCCGACCACGGTGGAGCAGGTTCCGTTCATTTCGACGGTGTAGCGGTCCAGGTCGTTCTGGGTGATATCAGGACCACCAAGCGATGTGTAGGAAGCGGCCTTGGCAACCAGTGTGAATGTCTCGCCGGGATCGGCGAGGCCGTTGCCGTTCTTGTCATCGTTGTTCATCACGCCGTTGTCGAGAGCGGCGGCGATGCCGACGGCGCCGGCGTTCATGTTACAACCGATGCGGCCCGTCTTTCCTCCGGGCTTCGGCGCGTAAACGCCGAAGAACCGACCGGAGTTGTAGGGCGAGAAGTCTGTGGTGTCGAACGGGGCGACGGCGCCCGGCTCGGAGCCGGGGGTTGCCAGGAACAGACCGCGCAACATGGCGATCTTGTTCCACTGGTAATCCGCCCAGATGTCCAGCGTTCCGGATTCGACGGGGCTGGAAACCACGGGACCCTTGTAGTTGATCTTGAAGGTCCCGACATAGTGGACGGACTGACCAACCACGGCCACCACGGTGCCGGAGATATCGGCGCTGTAGCGGTCCAGGTCGTCCTGTGTGATAGCCGGCGCGCCGGCGGTGGAGCGATAATGGCTGAACGGGGCCCCGGTCATGGTGAATGATTCACCGACGTCGGCGATGCCATTGTTGTTGAGGTCGTTGTTGGTGATGTCGGCGCCGGCTATGCTGAAGCCGAATCCCCCAGCCAGGGCGCCGCATGCAACCGAACTGCTCAGCAGTAAGGTCGTGACCCATCGCGACAAGCTCATCTTCTTAGGTCCTTTCGATCGACAGACGGCCCCTTCCGCGGATGTCTAGATCACCGCCGGACCGTACTCAGTAAACAATATGGAATTCCCGGTGCCCGGGTTTCCCAAAGCAGAAAGAAATGTCATTCGTTTTGTTGCGCAGAGAACTCCCTGGCGCCATATCAGCCCGAATCGAACCTTCCGCGCCGCCGAAAGGTTCACGGCAACAACGGGCTTTGTGCTCCCCGGACGCCCGACAGGGAATCCGCGCAACACGGGAACGCTGACCGGATTATCAGTACTTGCACGGAAGTGCGCGACTGCCTGCCTGTCGCAACGACGTGCGCACAGGCCGACGCGGCCTTACATCTTCCACGTATCTTATTATAGCGTATGCGGTTCCTGAATATAAGGCTTCCTGGTGTACTCACGGCCACATGAGTAAAATTTTGGTTGCAGGCGGCGCAATATGCAGTGGAGAGGCATCCTGGCGGCGTCGAGACACCAACCTGTTAGACGTCCGCGACACACGACAAGGTTTCCTCCAGCCTCAGAGTGTTGAAAACTCCGCCAGGTGCGGTTCAACATTGCTGAAGACCGCTCTCTTCCGGCAGGGCTCCGACGCATGAATCCGCAAGACTCTCTCAACACTCAGGTTTTGCCAAACGACCGGCGCGATCTCTGGAACGAATTCGTGTCCGCCCACCCGTGCGGAGATGTCCTCCAGACGACCCGCTGGGCAGACCTGAAGGCCTCCAGTGGTTGGACAAGCCAGGTAATCGCCGCGATGTCCGGCGACACGATACGAGCCGGCGCGCTGTTGTTGAGGCGCGCTTTGCCGGGCGGATTCGGCTTGTATTACGCTCCGAGAGGTCCAGTCGCCGACCCGAATGACGCGGAATCGATCCGGGCCGTGTCAAACGCGGCGCGAGAGGTCACAGCACGGGGAAAGGGTATTCTGCTGAAAGTCGATCCCCCGTGGGAGGAAGAGGAGTCGGCCTCCACGCTCAACTCATGTGGCTTCCGGCCGGTGGGCGGCGAGGGCGGCTTCGCCGGCACTCAACCGAAATGCGTGATGCAATTGGACCTGCAACGACCGCTGGACGAAATTATGGCCGGTTTCCACCAGAAGTGGCGCTACAACATCCGTCTCGCAGAGCGAAAGGGAATCACCGTCCGCGCATCGGACAAGCCGCAAGACCTGATAACCTTCTACCGGTTGCTCAGATTGACCGCCGAACGCGACGGATTTCTGGTCCGCGGTGAATCCTACTTCGAACGCATGTGGGATTGTTTGTCTGCGCCCGGATGGATCCGACTGTTTCTGGGGGAATATGAAGGGGAAGCCGTGTGCGGCGCGCTGTTGTACGTAATGGGCGACAAGTGCTGGTACACCTACGGCGCCAGCGGCAACGCTCATCGGGAGAAGATGCCCAACTACCTGATGCAGTGGAAGATGATTTCGTTCGCTCACGAATTGGGTTGCCGTTGGTACGACTTCCGCGGCGTCTCGTGCACACCGGACGATCCCAACGACAAAACTGCCGGGCTCAACCGGTTCAAAAGCGGTTTCAGCCCCCGTCTGGTGCGCTATATAGGCGAGTTCGACCTTCCCGTCAACAAACCCGCTTCCTGGTTGTGGACGAAGGGCTTGCCCTACGCCCGATCGTGGATGCGTCGCGGAGCTAAGACCTTCGGGCCTCCGGCCGACTGACGGAAGCATCTTGCCGGCAGAAGCCGTTTCACCATTTGCCGGCCGTTTCGGCAACACTAAGACTATGGAAACTCCAAATTCAGCCTGGATTGAAGTGGACCTCAAAGCCATCCGCCACAACTACCAAAAGGTCAAAACGCACGTCGGTCCCGACATCGCCGTGATGGCCGTGCTGAAAAGCAACGCCTACGGCCACGGAATCGAACTCGTCGGTCCCGGCATGGCAGACGAGGCCGACTGGTTCGGCGTCAGCACTTTGGAAGAAGGCATCCGCCTTCGCCGCGTAGGCGTGCAGACGCCGGTCCTCGTTTTCGAGCCGTGCGGACCGTGGAACGCGAAGGAACTGGTAACCCACAATCTTACGGCCACGGTAGACAGTGATCAGGGGGGCGACGCGCTTGCTAAAGCGGGCACCGAACTCGGGGTCACTCCCCAGGCTCATATCAAGATCGATACGGGTATGTCGAGATACGGCATCCGGGCGCTTGACCGGGATGGCATCGACGCCGAAATCGTGCAACCCTGGCTGAACCATCAGGATATCCGCTGGACGGGTATGTACACCCACCTGGCGAACGCAACCCAGGAGGACCCGGCCAACGCGGAAGCCCAGGCGAAACTGTTCCTCGAGGTCTTTAACGTCGTGTCCACGCTCGGTTTCCACCCGAAGTTCACGCACGTGCTTAACAGCGCAGGAATACTGCGGATGCCGACTGCACGGTTCCGCATGGTTCGCACCGGCACCCTGCTCTACGGGCAATACCCCGACGGATTCGTGCCGAAAACATTCGACCTGCGACCCACGTGGCGGTTCCGCGCGCGCATCGCGTCCCTGCGAACGGTTCAGCGAGGATCCGGTGTCGGCTACGGCCACGAATGGAAAGCCACCCGCGAATCGACCATCGCAACCGTGCCGGTCGGTTACTACGACGGCTTTACCGTGGAACCGTTGAGCGTATGGAAGCGCCGGGGCGGCATGAAGGGACTGGCGAAACACATCGCCGGGCGCGATCGGGTGTGTCTGGAGATCGCCGGCCAGCCGGTTCCTGTAGTGGGACGCATCGCGGCGCAGTCGACCATGATCGATGTCACCGAAATCCGCAACGTCCGTATCGGTGATATCGTCGATATACCGGCCCGCAGGCTGATGGTCGGGGACCACATTGCGCGTATCCCCCGCGCGCCGGAAGCCACCGGGAGTGAGGACGCTTAGGCTTCACCGGCCCGGATTGACGCGGCAATTCTTTTTCACAAGGAGGTTGCGAATTGGACCTGGAAATCACCATCGAGATGATCGGTAATGTGGCTGTTCTGCGCCTGGAGGGTGAACTGGACACCTACAACTGCGGCCAGTTGCGAAGCGCCATCGTGGAGCAGGTTAACCAGGGACACGCCGGCATCATCGTGAATATGTTGAAGGTTCAGTATATCGACAGTACGGGTCTCGGTTCACTGGTGGGCGGACTCAAGCGGGTCAGCGAACGCGGCGGATTCATGCGCCTGGTGTGCGACAACCCGATGATTATCAAGGTTTTTGAGATAACGGGCCTGGACCGCGTGTTCGCGATTCACGGAACCGAGGAGGACGCCTTGAAAGCGGCCGGCGCCTGATTGTTCGATATCCCCGTTTTCTCACCCGCCGCTCCGGACCTCCGGAGCGGTTTTTATTCAGGCAGGGTTGTTGCCAGAAACTTGAGAACGCGGCGCTCGTATCCTTCCGGATCAACGTTGTGAGCCTGCACGTGGCGGCACCCCGGCACAAGCCACAGCTCCGTTGAAACCCCGGCGGCGGCCAGCAGTTCGCGGCTGTCGGACGATGGAATCAAACGGTCGTCTTCCCCGTGGATCAGCAGAATCGGGCGTGGCGCTATACTTCCGATAACCTTCAGCGGCGAGGTATCGGCGGGGTTACAGCCGACCAATCGACCTCCCAGCCAGTTGGCATAGGCGGCAAGCGGTACACGTAACGTCCGTGGCAGAAACCGCACCCTGCGTTCTGCCATTCGGTCGAGGCTCGCGTAAGGGCTGTCGGCGATGACGGCTTGAATCGCCGGTTCGAGTGCCGCGGCCATCACGGCCACGGACGCGCCCATCGAGTATCCAAGTGCCGCAATCGGTTTGTCCGAGCGGTTCCTGGCATAATCCGTAGCGCCCAGAAGGTCCGCCGTCTCCAGTGCGCCCACACCGCAGATTCGGCCTTCGCTGTGCCCGAGCGTGCGGAAGTCAAACGCCAGGCAGTGGTATTGGGCCTTGTGAAGAAACGGAATCAGCGGAGCGATATCGGAGCGGTTCATCGGGTAACCGTGGCACAGGATTACCGTTCCGCGAGGCTCTCCGGCAGGTATCCACCACGCTTCCAGCATCACGCCGTCGCGCGCCGGAAAACTAACGTTCTCAAACGCGATGCCGTCTTCCGCCGGCGTCCGCTGAACCGGAATCCGCGCCGGATGGAGAGATGTGTAGACGAACAGGGTAGACAATGCAACCAGGATCACACCTGATGCCAACAGCACGAGAAAACCAATACCCAAGCGCCGCCTCCAAGGAAACACCGTCTTGTCATCAACTTTCATCAACGAAAATAACTCGAGGCATCCTGAGCGGAATTTCGAAACGGAGTGACGAAAAGCAACCGAAGGAGCCGGCGCATTTCGACTGCGCTCCTCCGGACACCTACCAGGACGTCCGCAGGAGCTCCGCTCAATGTGCCTCTCGTATCAAACATCGTAACCACTCGACACGCTACCGCCGCGAACGGGGATCGTTCTGCGACCGCCACCACAGGTACATATCGTGGCTGTTCACCTGCACCAGCGGCATCCCGCGTTGGACATGGCCGTCCAGAAACAGCATATTCCACTTGCCGGGATCGTTGGGAGCGCGTTGGAACGGCAGGCGCGGCTTGTTGTTGTTGTGCCACATATGATGAGCGTCCTTCAGAATCACCAACTCGGCAGGGCGCCGAACGGACGCCGCCGGGACCGGTGATATCCTCTGCTCCGCCGGATTCCATACCATCAGGAGGTTGTAGTCGTAACTCTGCCCCTTGGCCGCGTAGCATGAAGGGCTGTAGTCCAGAATGATTGCCGACATGTCTTCCTTCCACCACCGGAATCCGGTGTCGGCGGGACACTGCCAAGCGCGTCCATCCACCCGGTCCCGCAATACGACATTGAGGAACGGCGTGTCCGTGGTTGGAAGGTGCATCTGGTCGCCGAACATGAAGTCGGTGCCGACGGGGAACACATCGTCGTTGTCCTGGGCGTAGCCCATCAGGACGGTGTGCAGTTGGCGGAGGTTGGAGATACAACCCGCGGCCCGCGACTTCCACGCGGCGCGCGTGATGACGGGAAACAGGATGGCCGCGAGGATGGCGATGACGGCAATCACGACCAGCAACTCGATGAGCGTGAAGCCCTGTCTGGTTATTCCGGAATGTGATTCTCGCGTCCGACCGGTGAAGCGCCGCATGACAGTGTGTCTCCCTCGTGATTGTATCACGCGGGGAGGGCGGGCCAGGCGCGGAGGCGGTATTATTCCTCGGGGGAGATTACCACGCGGCGTTCCGGTTCCTCACCCTCGGAGTAAGTGCGCACACCCGGTTCATCGAGCAAAGCCGAATGCACCACACGGCGCTCGGCGGCGCTCAGCGGATCCATCTCAACTTCCTGTCCGGAGTCACGAACCTGCTGGGCAAGTTCGCGCGCTGTTTTGACCAGCGCTTCCGCCCGTTTCGCCCGGTATTGACCGGCGTCCACCACGATTCGCGCGCGTTCGCCCGTCGCCCTCGACACCATCAGGCACAACAGATGCTGGAAGGCGTTCAGCGCTTCTCCCTGCCTGGCCGTCAGGTAACCCGTATCGTTTCCCTGCAAATCGATCGCCGTATATCCGTCCGCTGGATCGGTGATGACGGCCGTCAGTTCAAAACCGGCGGCGTTCACGAGATCCTGTGCGATTTCACGGGCGAGTTCCGGGGTCATCTCCTGCAGGTCGGACATCATGTTTGGTTCTGGTTCGGTCATCAGGTTGCTCCAATCGGAACGGGGGAACGGTTCATTTGCGTTTGCGCCTGGCGGTGGTGCGGGCCGGGCCCTTGACCGGTGTTTTTCCTGTCGGGGCATCGACCGTAGCGGCCGAACCGTTACCGGACGCCGGCGTCGGGAAGTGATGGGCGTGAGCTTTCATCAGGTGGAACGTCTGCCAGGTGCTCAGGATATTGAACACAAGCCAGTACAGGATGAAAGCGGACGGGAACGACTTCAGCACGAACAGGAACATCACCGGCATCATGATGCTCATCATCTGCTGTTGCTGGCGGGCTTGCGGGTCGGTGGTCGGCACGGAGGAAATCTTCGTGCTGATATACATGCTCACCGCGTAAAGAACCAGAAGGATTGTGTCCGGCTGGGCCAGGTTCTTGCCGATAATGCCGGGCGCCATTGAGCCGAACTTCTCCGTGATCCAAAGGAAATACCCCTGGCGGAACTGGAAGTTGTACAACCGGATCACCTGGTACAGACCGATTAGAATCGGAAACTGGACCAGCATGTTCATCGCGCAACCGAAAGGATTGACACCCTCTTCCTTGTAGAGGCGCATCACGGCCTTGTTCAGTTCCTCGGGCTTGTCCTTGTACTGGTCTTGCAGAACCTTCATCTTCGGCTGAACGGCCTGCATTTTGATTGTCGATCGAAGTTGCGACTTGGTGAGCGGCGTCATCGCCACCTTCACAACGATGGTGAAAATCAGGATGGCCAGAGCGTAGGAGTAGTATGGATTCCGCCCGGTGAGAGCCACCAGGAAGTCCATCGTCTTGTAGGCCCAGTTCGACTTGTTCTTTTCGTCAGCCAGTTTTTCGGCGGCGTAGAAGGGACCGTTCGGATTGTGGTCGGCAAACGTGCCCACGTACTCGCGGACCTTCTGCCTGTTTTCCGGTTCACCAGGCGCCGCAAAATTGACGTCCTGGAAGGGAAACTGCTGTACGAGAAACGTGTACGACTGAATCGCCTTGTCGTACTCCTTGACGGCGATGGCCACGCGGGCGGCATCCGTGAGCGCCTGAGCCTGCTGGTCGAACTTCCCTTTCGCGGCGGCTTCGTAGTTGGCGAGAGCGCCGACCAGGTTGTTCTCGGCTTCACGCTTGCGTCCTTCCTCGAAGCGCCACTGCGCTTCCTCGGCGGTCATGCGGTTACAGCCGGACACCATAAAGGCCGTCGCCAGCACAGCCAGCAACAGCCACCAACCTCGGAATGTTCTTGTATGCATCAGGTGTTTTTGTCAATGGTGGAGTCCGGCACGGGCGCTCCCGGAACGGGGTCGTACCCACCTTTACAGAACGGATGGCATCGCATTACGCGAAGAAGGCCCAAACGCGCGCCTTTCAGAACACCGTGTGTTTCAATCGCTATCCGTGTGTACTCACTGCACGTCGGTGTGAAACGGCACATCGGCGGAGTGAACCGCGACACGGACTGGTATCGGCGGATCAACCAGACCAGCATCGAGCGCGGCCAACGCGAGAAGCCGTGAAAACCGCTCATCCCCGCCACCGCTTGTCCGCCAGCAATCTTCGTGACAGCCCGCGAAGGGTTTCTTCCACCGTCGCAAAATCCACTTCAACGAGAGCCGGTTTGGCGATCAGCGCCATATCGGCTTCAGGAAGCTGATCCCAGGCATTCAAAACGGCTGACCGCAGGCGTCGTTTCACCAGATTGCGCTTTACGGCATTGCCGACCTTGCGTCCCACGCTGAAACCGACCCGGCGTTTCCCCGGTGTCGACAGGGCCACAAGTGTCAGCAGTTGGCCGGATACGCCCAGCCCGTCCCGAAACAGGCGCGCCCAGTCTTGTTCAGCGCGCAGTCTTTTGTCCCGGGCAAGCATGGGTTCACCCCCGGTGTCAAAACTGTCAGTACTTCAGGCCCTTGCCGACACTGACACTGATCTTCCAGCGGCCCTTCTGACGTCGGCGCTGGATGACATTCTGCCCTTCGGCGGTCTGCATCCGCACGCGGAAGCCGTGGGTCTTTTTCCTGTGGCGTCGGTTCGGTTGGTATGGTCTTTTCACGGTAAAGGCTCCCGGATATCTATGACAGTAAAGGGACGACTGGCCCTTGCCGGGCATCGCCGCCCCCGTGGATTCGTAGGGTAGTTCAAACCGAATCCAGTATAGAGGCTCGAAGAATGTCTGTCAAGGTTTCCGCGTGTAAATGTACGGCCGGAAGGTAACCGGACCGGCGTTTGCGAACTGAACAGCCGTGGTCTACCTTATAAAAAGCCTGTCGCTCGACTGACCTGCGATTCCGCACATCCGCCGGGATTGGAGAGACATCGCGGCGGCGTTTGATTTGCCTATGGGACAGCCGCGGCAGACACTCTCGAGCGGCTCCTGCTGGCAAAGCCTGGAAAAGGAAACGAAACGGAATATGAAAGCGATGTGGGAAGTTCTGAACCCTCCGGCCGAGTTGCGGAAGATACTCAGCGAATCACCGCGCGTTCACGTTGTGCACAGTGTTGCTCGGTTGTTTGACATGTCCTGCGGTGAACCAGGGTCTGTTTCGACGGACGTGTCCTATGACCTGCCGGACGGTCGGCGGGTTCGGGAGGCCACGGTAGCACGCGTACGCAACGGTATCTCCGTGAACTATCCGGAACCCTACATGCGTCGGCGTGATCCCGATACGATGATCGTTGCTGATGACAGAGCATCTGACAAGCCGCGTTTTCACGAGCAGTACGGCGTTCCGTTCAACGGACTGCGAGAAGCTACGTTCGAATGGCTGGCGCGGCAGGAATTGGCAACCTTCGCTTTTCACACCGGCAGGGCGGGTCTCGGCGGGGATGCCCTGGCCGTTCTACCGGCAAACGCGGCCTTCTTTGCCCTGGCGCTCGCTCTACTGCAGGGCATCCTTTCCGTGGACGAAGTGCCTGAAACCTTCTCACCGAGCGTCGTTTTTTATGTTGCTCCTCCGTTCAGGCACACCGTGTTTCACGGAAAACAGATCGTCGTTCACAATCGTCTCGATACACTGCACGAGATCTTCTCATACAATCTGTATCCCGGACCCAGCGCCAAAAAGGGAGTTTACGGCTCATTGATTCAGCAAGGCGAGGACGAGGGGTGGGTTGCGGCGCATTGCTCGGCGGTTCAGGTGGTCACTCCTTACGATAACGTCGTGACGATTATGCAGGAAGGAGCCAGCGGCGGCGGAAAAAGTGAGATGCTGGAACAGCCTCACCGACTGCCGGACGGACAGATGCTGAAGGGACGGAACCTGATAACGGGCGAGAAGCGGTTCGTTGAAATTCCTCGCACTTGCGATCTGCGTCCCGTCTGCGATGATATCGCACTCTGCCATCCCGACATTCAACAGGGAAATGGCAAACTCTGGGTTGTGGATGCCGAAAATGGATGGTTTGTCCGGGTGAATCACATAAATGAATACGGCATGGATTCGAATCTGGAGAGACTGACTGCACAACCGCCGCAACCTTTGTTGTTTTTAAACATCGATGCTGTGCCAAACAGCCGCGCCCTCATTTGGGAACACATCGAGGACCAACCCGGAGTCCCCTGTCCGAATCCGCGAGTCATAATTCCCAGGGATATCATTCCGGATGTTGTCGATGAACCTGTACCCGTTGATATTCGCAGTTTCGGTATCCGTACTCCGCCGTGCACGCGGGAAAATCCCAGTTACGGTATCCTCGGCTTGTTGCACGTTCTGCCGCCAGCCCTGGCGTGGCTCTGGCGCCTGGTTGCCCCTCGCGGTTATGCCAATCCCAGCATTGTGGAGACCGAAAAGGTGAGTAGCGAGGGAGTGGGAAGTTACTGGCCCTTCGCGACGGGACGGAAGGTTGTTCAAGCCAACCTGTTGCTGGAGCAGATTCAGAAGACGCCGCGTACACGCTACATCCTCGTGCCCAACCAGCATGTCGGAGCCTGGGAAACCGGTTTCATGCCGCAGTGGCTTGCCCGGGACTACCTCGCGCGCCGTGGCAGTGCCAGATTCAGGGAAGACCAGATTGTCCCTGCCCGATGCCCTTTGCTGGGATACGCGCTCAGATCCATGCGCATCGAAGGTGTTCGCGTAGCGGAGGATTTTCTGGAAGTGAACACCCAACCCGAAGTCGGGAACGACGGATACGATGAAGGCGCCGCCATCCTAACCAGCTTCTTCCACTCCTGTATTTCCGGGTTTCTTGAGGATGATATTGATCCGCTCGGACGGGATATCATCGAATGCTGTCTGGGGAATGGCGCCGTTGATGATTACGAAAGCCTCCTCGGCCGATCGGAGTAGTGCCGCCAATCAACGACTTGGTCTGCAGTGAAAGCCAGGATACGAATTGAAGTATATCATTCTCACAGCTTCCCTCTTGAGCCAAATATGCCTGGGCGGTTTGTACGCCTGGTCCGCTTTTGTACCGGCTCTGAAATCTTCGTATGGACTAAGCACTTCGGAAACACAGTTAATCTTCGGATTATTGATCGCTGTTTTCACGCTGACGATGGTTCCTGCCGGTAGACTTCTGGAATCCAGCGGTCCGCGGTTGCCGATGATCCTTTCGGGATTGTTGTTTGGCGTGGGATACTTGATTGCCTCGTTCTCCGGAGGCGCTTTCGTCTGGTTGCTGTTGGGCTTCGGCGTTGTTGCGGGTACTGCCACGGGCTTCGGGTATCCTTGCCCGCTCAGCGCGTGCATTGAATGGTTTCCCAGGCACAAAGGCCTTGTCACCGGTATCGCCGTGGCGGGAATCGGGGCGGGCGCCATCGTACTGACCAGTCTGGTCGAGAAGCCTTTGGAGCGCGGGACGGACGTTCTGTTGATCTTTCGGTGGATCGGAGCCGTCTACGGAAGCATCATCCTGCTGGCCGGTGTGTTGATGCGATACCCGGCCGAGCGTTGCCACAAGCACACCGATTCGGCCTCGCTGACAGGTTTCCCGGGCAGAGATCCCTTCTTCTGGGCGATGACGTGCGCAATGTTCTGCGGAACTTTCGCGGGATTGCTGGTCATCGGCAACCTCATGCCCATGGCCCTGGCCTCCGGAATACAGCCGGTCGGCGCCTCCTACGCCATCAGCGCGTTCGCTGTCGGCAATGCCGCCGGCAGGATTACCTGGGGCCTGGTCGTTGACCGGAAGAAAGCCGACTCCATACAAATGTCGCTCGGATTTCTGGCCCTGGCGCTCATCGGCCTGTTGTGGAATGTATCGAACGCGGCTTACTTTGCCTTGATATCCCTGTTGACAGGATTCGGTTTCGGCGCATGTTTCGTCATCCACGCGGCTCTGGTGGGAACCAGGTACGGAGCCAGCCGGTTCGGAAGAATCTATCCGCCCATCTTCCTCGCCTACGGACTGGCGGGAATCGCCGGACCGGCAATCGGGGGCTGGCTTTTCGACCGCACGGGCAGTTACGGAGCCGCTATCGTGTTGAGCATAGCCGTCGTTCTGACCGGCCTGTTGATATGCGGTCTTCTTTTGAAAAGAAGCCAACACAACCCGTAACGAATCCGGATTAGTCCTTCTCGATACGCGCGTACTTGCGGCCGACCTTAAGGATGACCTCGCCCTCGAGTGCGATGCGCGCTTCCACGTCGCTGATGCGCTCGCCGTTCACCTGCACGCCGCCGTCCTGTATCTTCCGGCGCGCGTCGTTGGTTCCGGTGGCCAGCCCCGCCTGCTTGATAAGGCCGACTATCCAGGCGGCTCCCGTCTCGTCCGCGCTCACCCGGACGGTCGGCATGTCGGTCGGCACCTCGCGGCGGCTGAACTGGGCTTCCCACGCGGCGCGGGCGGCTTTCGCCTCCTCCGCCGAGTGATACATCGCGGCGATGGACTCCGCGAGGCGCTTCTTGGCTTCCATGGGATTGTCCGCGATCAGCGCCTTCACTTCGTCCATCGGAACGTCGGTACAGAGTTCGTACCACTGCGTCAGCGATTCGTCCGGGATGCTCATTGTTTTACCGAACATCTCGGCGGGCGACTCGAAGATTCCGACGTAATTTCCGAGGCTTTTGCTCATCTTCTGGTGGCCGTCTATGCCGACCAGCAGGGGCAGGAACATCCCGATCTGCGGTTCCTGATCGAACTCGCGCTGAAGGTCGCGGCCCATCAGGATATTGAAGGTCTGGTCCATACCGCCGAGTTCCACGTCGCTGTTCAGCGCCACGCTGTCGTAGGCCTGGGCGATCGGGTACAGAACCTCGTGCAGGTGCAACGGCTTGCCGGCTTCCAATCGACTGGAGAAGAACTCGCCTTCCAGCAGGCGCGCAACGGTGATCTTCGAGGAAATCTCTATCAGTTCCGCGAACTTGATCTGGCCCAGCCACGTGCTGTTCCGGTGCATCACGGTGCGTTCCGGAATCAGGATCTTGCACAACTGCGTTTCGTACGTGTGCGCGTTGGCGATGACCTGCTCTTCCGTCAGCCGCGGCCGGGTGGCCGACTTGCCGCTGGGATCTCCGATCATGCCGGTGAAGTCGCCGATCACGAGGTCGATGGTGTGCCCGTAGTCCTGGAACTGCCTCAGTTTGCGCAGGACGACGGCGAAGCCGAGGTGGATGTCCGGCGCGGTGGGATCAAGGCCCAGTTTGATGCGCAGGGGTTTTCCGGTGCGCACAGACTTCTCGAGTTTGGCGCGGAATTCATCCATCGGGATGATCTGTTCCACGCCTCGCGACAATACGGCAAGTTGTTCTTCAACGGTATGCATGTTTGTTTCGGGCGGTGCAGGATGCTGATTAGTTTCCTGGATACGAGTGTTAACTGAAGGAAACAGTCGTCTCTTGCCTAACCCCCGCCCTCCGTGCACCCCCTTCCCACGCGTGGGAAGGGGGCCGGGGGGTTAGGTTGCAGAAAAGATGCTCCTCTGTGACACCAGAATCCGATGTTTTGTTGTTTCAGTGCAACTACGCCGCCGGATGTCCCTTCAGGTATGTGATTGTTGTGTGACCGTCCGGTTGCGCCTCGACGAGCTCCCCGTTGGCCATCAGCCGCCAGTCGCGCGCCAGGCGCGGCAGTGGCTCCGAGGAGAACGCGCCGGCGGACGCAGAGTGGTACAGCGTGTAGTAGGTCGGATATATCTTGAAATTCTTCGGTTCGGATTCCTCGCCCGGACGCAGAACCGCCCGGTAATCCCGATATGCGTAAAGGCGCTTGCCGTCGGTCAGGAAGAAGTTCAGGCACGTGTAATTCAGATTCTCGTGTATCCAGGTCACCGACCGGATGATTGCGTCCTTGATGGTCGGCGCCTCGCCGGACTTCACTCTCCCGAGGATGTTCAGGAAGAAGCGTTCGCTGTCGGTCTGGCCGGTCGGCTCCAATCCGAAAACGTCCAGTTCCTGGCTCTGGCGCACCCCGCCGTTGTGGCAAAACGCGATGTTTCCCTGCGCGAAAGGATGGGCGTTTTCGCGCGTCACCGTTCCGACACTCGCCTTGCGAAGGTGCGCCAGGGTTGCCGTGAGGCTTCGCTCGATCAGGCCGCGCACAGCGGTGTTGTAGCCCTGCGCGTCCTCGATCGCTGATTTCTCGCTCTTCTCCAGAAAGACCAGTGAACCGTGGGCGAGGCCGGCCAATCCCCAGCCGTCGCCGTGGCCGGGCGAGTCGCCGGGCAGAACCGCCCCGTCGGCGGCAAGATCGCGAAACTGCTGGAAAACGTCCCAACCCGGCGCCGTTCCCACAGTGGCCATCATTCGGCACATGGATACAATCTCCTCACAACTGGTCACCCATCACGCGGACCCACACCTCCCGGCGTCGCGGTCCGTCAAACTCGCACAGATAAAGACCCTGCCACGTTCCTAGCGCGGGTTTGCCTTCCGTCACGATGATCTGCAAACTGCATCCGGTCAGCACGGCCTTGATGTGCCCGTCCGAGTTGCCTTCGCTGTGCCGGTAGTCGCCAGTTCGCGGAACCAGGCGGTTGAGATACGCCACGATATCGCGCCGCACATCGGGATCGGCCGCCTCATTGATGGTCACACCCGCCGTGGTGTGCGGACAGAATACCGTCGCGACTCCGTCCGTCACGCCGCTTTCGGCGATCCGACGGCGCAGTTCCGAGGTGATGTCCACCATCTCCTCGCGTGTCCCAGTGTTCACAACCATCACGAAAGTTCGCATACACCCCATGCTAAACCCGCCGATGCCCACGCGGCAACCACACACGGTATCAACACCCGGTAGACCTTGCCCGGATGCCCGCCTGCCCATTCAAACGGCAGTTTGTACATAGAATAATGATGATGAAAATACCCGACAACGATTCCTGCCCCGCTTTGCCGGGTGACGACCTGATCCCGCTTGAGGTGCTCGAGGAAGTCACTCCCATGCTTCGCGCCGTGGCTCATCCCATCCGGTTGCGCATCCTCGACTACCTTCGTAAAGAAGGCGAACCGCGCTCCGTCAGCGACATCGAACAGGCCTGCGGCGTGCAACAGGCGGTCGCCAGCCAGCAACTGCGCATCCTGAAGGACCAGGGCGTTCTTTCCGGCCGGCGGCAGGGCAACTATATGCTGTACTCCATCGCCGCGCCCAGCGTTCTTCACATCCTCTCCTGCATCCGATCCCACCACGCGGACAAACTCGGGGGAACATAACCGCCCGTTTCCGGTTCCATTTAGAAGGAGGTTGCGATGCCCGAGTGGCTGACAGTCATAGTTTTCTTCGTGGTCTGGATCGTCATTTCCAGATGGGTGCTTCCCAAACTCGGGGTCCCCACCTGAATGTCAAGCACTTGCGGCGTCGAGTCTCGACCCGATGAAGATTCCACCGACGGAGTTGATAATGACGATGAACAACGTATCCGATAGCCCCGATCTCACCGCCCTCTGCGCCGGATCGTTTCAGGATGTCCTTGATCGCGCGCCCGAAGCCCTCAAGAAGGAAGGCTTCGGCATCATCACGCGCATCGACGTGAAGCAAACCTTCGCGGAGAAACTGGGGATCGAATACCGGCCCTACGTGATCCTGGGCGCCTGCAATCCGACGCTTGCCCACCGCGCCCTCGAAGCACACGCGGGCGCTGGGCTTCTGTTGCCCTGCAACGTCGTTGTGGAACAGCAGGAGGACGGCGTGCACGTTAGCGCGGTG
>Ga0302251_1000113_pt1 | contig 97875 bp, 70 predicted proteins | sample AAG_RA_Gln_MG_FD_193534 | JGI IMG/M metagenome (GOLD analysis project Ga0302251, IMG submission 193534) | Enriched activated sludge microbial communities from anaerobic digester in WTTP, New Holstein, Wisconsin, United States - AAG_RA_Gln | ecosystem: Engineered > Bioreactor > Anaerobic >... | reverse complement strand
CCGCAGAGCGAGTCAACCCAGTGCTGGCTATGCTAGGTGAACTGCACAGCGGGCGGTGGGACGAAATGTGGGGCCGAATTCGGCCGAAGGCGGCCTAAACTGACCTATCAACTGAAACACACCCACGGAGGGGCTACAAGTTGCGCACTCGGGCCATTTGTAGTATACTACCCTGCCGTATGGCTTAGTGGCCTCTGCGTGGACGGTTCGCCCCGGTCCGCGCCCAAGGCTGATGGATACCCCCCAGGTTATGCCGAGGCCCGCAGCCGGTCGTGTAACGCAGCGCTACTCTGAGGAGGCGGCATGCTGAGAGACTATCTCTTGATCGGCCTGTTGCTTGTTTCCGCCCTCGCCTTTGGGGCGCTCATCATCGGCGCGGCCGCGCTGATCCGCCCGAAGCGCCCCTACCCCGTCAAGACCTCTACCTACGAATGCGGCCTCGAGACCATCGGGTCCACCTGGGTACGCTTCCGCGTCCAGTACTACCTCTACGCCTTGCTCTTTGTCATCTTTGACATCGAGACTGTCTTTCTCTACCCGTGGGCCGTGGCGCTCGGTGCGCTCACGCCCTTTGCCCTGGTGGAGATGGCCGTCTTTGTCCTGATCCTGGTCGTCGGGCTGGTCTATGCCTGGAAGGCCGGGGCGCTGGATTGGGTCTAGACACGGATTGGACAAGGTCCCTGGTCGCTTCATCGCCTGATCGCGAGGTACTGATGGGCAATCCCGAACCGGAACTCTCCCCCGAACAGATCCTTGAGCTAGAGCAGCAGGGTGTCTTCCTGACCTCGGGCGAAAAACTCAAAGCCATCGAGGTTTTGTACAACTGGGGCCGCCGCCAGTCGATGTGGCCGGTGATGTTTGGCATCGCCTGCTGCGCCTTTGAGATGATGGCCACCGGCGCCGGGCGGTTTGACATGGGGCGCTTCGGCTCGGAGCTCTTTCGCGCCTCGCCGCGCCAGGCCGACGTGATGATCGTCTGCGGCACGGTGAGCAAAAAGATGGCCCCGATGGTCGCCCGCCTCTACAACCAGATGGCCGAGCCGCGCTACGTCATCGCGATGGGGGCCTGTGCCTGCTCCGGCGGGCCCTTTCACGAGGGCTATAACGTGGTCAAGGGGGTGGACAAGCTGATCCCGGTGGACGTCTATATCCCCGGATGCCCGCCCCGTCCCGAGTCGTTGCTGCACGGCTGGATCCAGCTGCAGCGCAAGATCGACGGGCAGCGGATCCAGGACGTCCCCTGGTATGGCAAGGATGGCGATACCCGCGAGTGCGCGATCCCCGAGTACGGCCCCCACGGGCTGGTGTTCCCCGACAAGACGGCAGGATAGGAGGACGTGGAGATGACTGCTGCGGAACTGCAGGCTTTGCGCGCCCGTCTGGAAACGGCGCTCCCGGCCGGGGCGATCCAGGAGGTGCAGGAGAACGGCGCGATCGTCCTGGCACCGGATGCGCTCCTCGAAGCCGGCCGCGCCCTGCGCGACGGCGAAGGCTTCGACTACCTCTCCAACGTCAGCGGGGTGGACTGGCTTGAGCAGGGCTACTTGGAGGTCGTCTATCATCTGTACGCGCTGCGCCGCGGCGTGCGGATGGCCGCCACCGGACAGGCCGATGGCCCGCTGGGGCCGGTCGTCCTCAAGGTACGCACCCCGCGCGCCAACCCGATCCTCCCTTCCGTGACGGCCCTCTGGCCCAGCGCACTCTTCCAGGAGCGCGAGGTCTATGATATGTTCGGCGTCCGCTTCGAAGGCCACCCCAATCTGAAGCGCATCTACCTGTGGGACGAGTACACGGACTACCCACTGCGCAAGGACTATGTCCCGGAGGAGGCGTAGGGTGACGACAGAAACGGTTGAACGCGAGAGGCTCCCGGGCGAAGAGGTCCCCATCGAGGTTGAAGAGCTGGAGACCGAAGAGATCACGGTCAACATCGGGCCCCAGCATCCGAGCACGCACGGCGTCTTTCGGATGATCCTGCGGCTGCAAGGGGAGACGGTGGTCGGCATGGAGCCGGTCCTGGGCTACCTGCACCGCTGCCAGGAGAAGCTGGCCGAGGGGCATACCTATCTGCAGTCCATCCCCTACACGGACCGGCTCGATTACGTCTGCTCGATGACCAACAACCACGCCTACGTGCTGGCGGTGGAGAAGCTGGCCGGGATCGAGGTGCCGCGCCGGGCCGAGTGTATCCGGGTGATCATGGACGAGCTGACCCGGACGATGAACCACGCCCTCTTCGCCGGCTTTCTGCTGAACGATATGGGGGCGTGGTTGACGCCGGTCCAGTACGGCCTGCGCGAACGGGAAAAGATCCTGGACCTCTTCGAGCTGGCCTCCGGCTCGCGGATGATGTGCAACTATATGCGCTTTGGCGGTGTGGCCCGCGACCTGCCGGACGACTTTATGCCGCTGCTGAACAAGGTCGTCGCCGACTTTCCCGCCTTTCTTGACGAGTACGAACGGCTGCTGACGACGAACGAGATCCTGATGTCCCGCTGCAAGTACGTGGGCATCCTGCCGGCCGAGCGGGCCATCGCCTGTGGGGCGACCGGCCCGGTCCTGCGGGCCAGCGGCGTGGCCTATGACATCCGCAAGGTGGACCGCTACTCGCTATACGGGGAGCTGGATTTCGACGTGCCGGTCGGCACCGTCGGTGACGTCTACGATCGCTTCTTGCAGCGGCTCTACGAGGCCCGGCAGTCGCTGCGCATCCTGCAGCAGGTCATCCCGCTGCTCCAAGAGACGCCGCCGGGCGACATTCTGGGGGCGGCGCCCAAGACGCTCAAGCCGCCGGCCGGCGAGGCCTACGGCCGGATCGAGTCCCCCAAGGGCGAGTTGGGCTTTTACCTGGTGAGCGACGGCAGCGACAAGCCCTACCGCTGGCGGGTGCGCGCCCCCTCGTTCGTCAACCTGACCCCCTTGCAGGAGATGGTCCGGGGGCACAAGGTGGCCGACCTCATCATCATCTTTGGCAGCCTGGACGTGACGATGGCGGAGGTGGACCGATGACGATGCGCGTTCCACGGCACGACAAGTTCCAACTCCCCGGGTTGGGCCTGCTCAAAGGACTGTCCGTCACCCTGACCCATTTCTTCAAGAGCTACCGGCGCATGCGCAACTGGCGGGTGCCGGGCAAGGTGCCCTTCCCCGGCGGGAGCTATGGCATCTTTACGCACCAGTACCCGGAGGAGCGCGCGCCCATCCCGGATCGCTACCGTGGCTTGCCCGTGCTGCTCTATGACGACGCCACGCGGGCCGAGTTCTGCACCGCCTGCATGGCCTGCGCCCGGGCCTGCCCGGTAGGGATCATCCACATCGAACAGGGGATCGACGCCGAGGGCAAAAAGATCCCCTACGCCAGCTCGTACACCATCGACTGGGACATCTGCATCAACTGCGGCTTTTGCGCCGAGGCCTGCAACTTTGGGGCCATCGTGCTAGACCATCATCTGGAGACGGCGCGGTACGACCGCCAGACCCTCCGCCCCACGAAGGAGCGGCTCCTGCGGCCGGCCTCGTACTATGAAAAGATCGCCCCCACCATGTGGGCCGAGATCCGTGAGGACGCGGCCAAGCGGCTGGCCGGGACGATGAAGCGCCGGCCGGAGGGCGTGGGGATTGTGCCGCCGGCGCGCTAGGCGTCCCGTGGCGTGCCCCTTGCGGCAAAGCGCAGGAAGTACCTTTCGCCCGTCACGCATCACGCAACCTGGTCCTCGTCGCCTTGGACGACGTGAGCGCATTCGAGAGGGTACACGATGGAACTGTTACTCCAGGGCCTCAACAGTTGGCTGGGGCAGTCGCTGCCAGAATGGCTGGTCACGCTGATCGGCATGGCCATCGTCATCACCATGCTCCTGCTGCTGCCCACGGTTCTATTCATGCTCCTGGTCTGGCTGCTGCGGCGCGGCATTGCCCGGCTCGCCGACCGGTTCGGCCCCAACCGCGTCGGCATCGGCCGCTTCAACAGGGAGCGCACGCGGCAGCGCTTCCCCCTTTGGGGGCTGATGCAGTCGATCGCCGACGGCGTCAAGATGTTTACCAAGGAAGATATCACGCCGTCCGGCAGCGACCGCTGGCTGCACCGCATGGCCCCCATCGCGGCCATCGTGCCGACCTTTTTGGTCTTTGCCGTCGTGCCGTTTGGGAAGCAGATCGTCGGTGTGGACCTGAACGTAGGTGTGCTCTATGTGGTGGCGGCCTCCTCTATCTTTACGGTGGTGCTCCTCACGGCCGGCTTTGCCAGCAACAACAAATTCTCCCTGCTGGGGGCCATGCGCACGGCAGCCCAGATGATCAGCTATGAGGTGCCGATGGTCCTGGCACTGGTCGTGCCGGTCCTCTTTGCCGGTTCCCTCTCGCTGAACCGGATCGTCGAGGCCCAGGGCGCCTGGCTGGGCTTGCGCTGGTTCGTCCTCTACTTTCCCCTGGGGCCGATCGCTTTCATCATCTATTTCATCGCCGCCCTGGCCGAGGTCAACCACACGCCCTTTGACCTCCCCGAGGCCGACTCCGAGATCGTGGCCGGCTACGTGACCGAGTACAGTGGGATGAAGTTTGCCCTCTTCTTCATGGGCGAGTTTCTGAACCAGTTCCTGATCTGCGGCCTGGCGGTGACAATGTTCCTGGGGGGCTGGCAGGGGCCCGGGGTGCAGCTGGGCGGCGTGCTCGGCTACCTCTTTTCCGTCTTTTGGTTCTTCCTCAAGACTTTTACCCTGTACTTTGGGCTGATCTGGATCCGGGGGACGTGGCCGCGGCTGCGCGTGGACCAACTGATGGGGTTCGCCTGGAAGCGGCTGGTGCCGGCGGCCCTGGGCAATCTGCTGTTGTCAGGGTTGGCCGTGGTCGTGTTCAACCTGCTAAAGCGCTAGCGGACAAAAAAGACCAAGGACGAAAGCCGCAGACCAACGAGGTGGTCATATGGATCAAGCGTTAATGTACATCGCCTTCTTCGCCCTGGCCGGCCTGACGCTCTTGGCGGCCCTGGCGGTGGTCGCGCTGAAAAACATCCTGCACAGCGCCCTGGCCCTGGTGGTGACCTTTATCGGCGTGGCCGGCATCTACTTTTTGCTGGAGGCCCCCTTCCTGGCCGTAGTCCAGGTGCTCATCTATGTCGGCGCGATTACGGTGCTGATCATCTTTGCCATCATGCTGACGCGCCGGCTGATGGGATCGAGCCTGGCCCAGTTCACCGGCAAGTGGTGGATCGCCGCGCCGCTGGCCCTGGCCCTCTTTGGGATGATCGGGCTCGTGGCCTATAGCACCACGTGGCTCCTGCGGCCCAAAGAGGCCTTGCCGGCCGACGCGGTGGCGGCGCTGGGCACGGAGCTGATGACCACCTACCTCCTGCCGTTCGAGATTGCCTCCATCCTCCTGCTGGTAGCCCTGGTGGGGGCGATCGTGGTGGCGTGGCCGATGAAGGACCGGGTGGCGGTGGAGAACGAGTTGGACGCCAAGGTGGCGGAGGCCCGCCGGAGAGCAGCGGGCCTGGACAAGGTAGAGGACGCCGCGGGGGCCGAGAAGGCCGAGCCCTAAGATTGCCGGGGGGGGAGGACAGGGGAGAGCGCGAGAAAGAGAGGTTAAACCGGATTTCCAGAGATCGTATCGGAGCAGCCTGTCAAGGAGGACAGATGATGAGCGAAGTAAAACCGACCGTAGAACAGTTGCTGGCCAAGGCCAAGAAACCGAGCGAGGATGCAATGCGGCTGCATCCGTACTACCACGGCAAGCTGCAGGTGGCGCCCAAGTGCCGTATCCGCGATTTTCAAGACTTTGCTATCTGGTACACGCCGGGCGTGGCTGCCCCGTGCCGGGACATCGCCGCGAACCCGGAGAATGTCTACCTCCACACCAACAAGGGCAACTTTGTCGCCGTCGTCAGCGACGGGACGCGGGTCCTGGGCCTGGGCAACATCGGCCCGCACGCCGGCATGCCGGTGATGGAGGGCAAGGGCATCCTTTTCAAGTACCTCGGCGGCGTGGACGCCTTTCCCATCTGCCTGAACACCTCCGACCCCGACGAGATCATCCAGGCCGTCAAGTGGCTGGAGCCCTGCTTCGGCGGGATCAACCTGGAGGACATTGAGAAGCCCAAGTGCTTCTACATCCTGGAGCGCCTGCGCGCCGAGATGCCGATCCCGGTCTGGCACGACGACCAGCAGGGTACGGCGGCGATCACGCTGGCCGGCCTGATCAACGCCCTCAAGGTGGTCGGCAAGTCGGTGAACGAGGCGCGGATCACGATGGTCGGCGCCGGCGCGGCCAACATCGCGACCTACCGCATGATGCGGGTCTATGGCTTCCCGGCCGAGAACATTATCATGGTCGACTCGCACGGCATCCTCAACCCCCAGCGCACCGACCTGGACAATCCGAACGACAAGATCAAGTGGCAGATGTGCCGCGAGACGAACCGCGAGCGCCGCAGCGGGGGCATCGCCGACGCCCTGCGCGGGGCGGACGCCTGCATCGGCCTCTCCCGCTCCGGCCCCGGCGTAATCCTGCCGGAGTGGATCCGGGGCATGGCCGAGGAAGCCATCGTCTTTGCCTGCGCCAACCCGGTGCCCGAGATCTGGCCCTGGGAAGCCAAAGAGGCCGGCGCGCGGGTTGTCGCCACCGGGCGCTCCGACTTTCCCAACCAGGTCAACAACTCCCTGGGCTTTCCCGGCATCTTTCGCGGGGCGCTCGACGTGCGGGCGCGGACGATCACCGACGAGATGTGCATCGCCGCGGCGGTCGAACTCGCCCGCTGTGCCGAAGACCACGGCCTGACCCCCGATTACATCATCCCGAACATGGACGAGTGGGAAGTCTACCCGCGCGAAGCTGCCGCGGTGGGGATGAAGGCGATCGAGCAGGGCATCGCCCGGGTCACGGCGACCCGTGAGGAGCTGTTCAAAAAGGCCGAGGACATCATCCGCAACGCCCGCGAGCAGGCGGGGGCCCTGATGTCCTGCGGCAATATCTCGATGGCCGAGGGCGTGTGCGAGTAGCACGCGCCGTGTGACGGAGGCGGAAGATGGCAATTCCCCTTTCCTGGTACCTGATCCTGGCCGGCGGCCTCTTCTGCATCGGGCTCTATGGCGCGCTCGCGCGCAAGAACGCCGTGGGCATCCTGATGGGCATCGAGCTCATGCTCAACGCCGTCAATATCAACCTGGTGGCCTTTTGGCGCTACGGCACGCCGGCCGCGCTCACGGGACAGGTCTTTGCCCTCTTTGCCATTACCGTGGCCGCGGCCGAGGCTGCCGTGGGCCTGGCGCTGGTGATCGCCGTCTTCCGCAGCCGGAAAACGGTGAACGCGGATGAGGTGGACCTGCTCAAATGGTAGGTTGGCCGGCATGGTTCTCCCCGGTGGCCTCCCCTTTTCGCGCATCGGAGAGGGGAGCCCCGGGGGAGAGGTGCGGCCCGGTACGCGCATCCCTGAGTATTGGAGGCAGGTATGGACATCGTCCTCAACCTGGTCTGGCTGATCCCGCTCTTCCCGCTCCTGGCGGCGGCGATCATCACCTTTGTCCAGCCCGTCTACCGCCGCAAGAAGCTGGCGGCGCGGCTGACAATCGCCATGATGGCGCTCTCGCTGGTCCTCGCCACCCTGGTGTTGATCGCCACCGTCGTCCACCCGACGACGCTTGGCCGCCTGGGCGGAGAGGGCGGGCACCACGAGGATGCTGCCCCGGCCGAATCGCATCAGGAGGGCGCGGCTGCCACGCACGCCGAGGAGGCGGCCGGCCCGGAAAGCGTGTCGCTGGAACTGCCCGGCCCGCTCGTCGAGATCCCCTTCCACTGGATGGACGTCGGGGAGGGCGAGCTGGCCATGGGCTTTTGGGTAGACCCGCTGGCCGCGGCCATGCTCTTTATGGTCACCCTGGTGGGCCTGTGTATCTTTATCTATTCGCAGGGCTACATGGCCGCCGAGGACTATGACGGGGAGGACCCGCGCTTCTCGCGCTTTTTCTCCTTCCTAGGGCTCTTTGCCTTTTCGATGCTCGGCCTGGTCATCGCCGACAACATCTTTCTGCTGTTCATCTTCTGGGAGCTGGTCGGCCTGTGTTCGTACCTCCTGATCGGCTTCTGGAATTTCAAGCGCTCGGCCTACAACGCGGCGATCAAGGCCTTTATCGTGACCAAGATCGGCGACGCCGGCTTCTTCATCGGCCTCTTTCTCATCTATATCTACACCGGCAGCATGAGCATCGGGCCGATCATCCACAACGAGGTCATCACCAACTTTGCCGGCCAGACCGGCCCCGCACTGGAACTGCTGGCGCGGATGACGATGCCGGCGACCTGGCCGCTCATCGGCGGCGCCAGCGCGGCGGCCCTCGCGGCGCTGGGCCTCTTTATCGGCACGATGGGCAAATCGGCCCAGGTGCCGCTGCACGTCTGGCTGCCCGACGCGATGGAAGGCCCTACCCCCGTCTCTGCCCTGATCCACGCGGCGACCATGGTTGCGGCCGGCGTCTTTATGGTGGCGCGGATGTTTCCGCTCTTCCTGGCGGCCGGCCACGGCACCCTCACCTTTGTCGCCTGGGTCGGCGGCATCACCGCCATCTTTGCCGCGACCGTCGCCATCGCCCAGGACGACATCAAGCGCGTCCTGGCCTATTCTACAATCAGCCAGCTCGGCTACATGGTGATGGCGCTCGGGCTGACCGGCTACGTGGCCGGATTCTTCCACCTGCTCACCCACGCCTTTTTCAAGGCTCTCCTCTTTCTGGGCTCGGGCGCCGTCATCATCGCCGCGCACCACGTGCAGGATATGCGCGAGATGGGCGGCCTGGCCCGGCGCATTCCCAAGACCTTTTGGACCTATATGATCGGTACGCTGGCTCTGGCCGGCATCTTTCCCCTGTCGGGCTTTTTCAGCAAGGACGAGATACTCCTCGATGCCTTTCTGCACAACCCGGCCCTCTACCTGATCGGCACCCTCACTGCCTTTCTCACCGCCTTTTACATGACGCGGCAGCTCTTTATGGTCTTTGCCGGTGAGCCGCGCAGCCACGGCGCCGAGGCGGCCTCCGAGGAGCGGATCCTGAACCGCGACCTGTCCGTTGAAACCCAGGGCGCCCACAGGCACGAGGAAGAGGCGCACGGCGCCCACGGGCACGAGGGACACGGCGGCCACGGCGGCCACGCCGCCCCGCTTCCGCTGAATATGACGGTCCCGCTGATCGTCCTGGCCGTCTGTACCGTCCTGCTTGCCGCCGTCGGCATCCCGCTGGGGTGGTTCGGCCTGGGCACGGGCACGATCTTTTCCCGCTTCGTCGGGGCTCACGCCGATTTCAACTTCCTGGTAGCCTTGATCTCCACGGGCGCCGCTTTCTCCGGCATCGCCCTTGGTTGGTGGATCTATGGCCGCAGCCTCCTGAAGTCGGCCCAGGACCCCGACCCGCTGGAGGCCATGCTGCGCAAGGTGCACCTGTTCGATCTGCACATCGGCCCGGATGTGGTCCCCGTGCACCTGGGCTGGATCTTTCAGGTCTGGCGGAAAAAGTACTATTTCGACGAGGTCTACGGCCTCGTCTTTGTCCAGGGGACCCATCTGGTAGCCAGGGTGTCGTCCTGGTTCGACCGCACGATGGTCGACGGCGCCGTCAACGGCACGGCCCGGCTGACACGCACCACTTCGGCCGCCTTCCGCTGGTTCGATGCGAACGTCGTGGACGGGCTGGTCAACGTCGTCGGTTGGTTCGGACGTGTCTTTTCCGCCATGCAGGGGTGGATCGACCTGCATATCGTGGACGGCCTCGTCAACGGCGTCGCCCGCTTCACCGGCTGGTGGGGCAGCCTGCTGCGGCGCCTCCAGACGGGCAAGGTTCAGGACTATCTGCTGTACGTGGTCCTGGGGGTGTTGGTGATTGGCGGGCTCGCCGTCGTGGTGCGCTTGTGGTTCTAGGGCGCCTGCGCTCGCCTGGCGCGGGCGAGGAAAGACATTGCTCGGTATCGGTCGGAAATGGCCCAGTTGCCGTGTAGCATAGATGCAAAAGGAGGACCCGGCATGAGTCTCGCAGACTTTTTCAGCCAGATGTTTGGCTCGCCGCTCTACATCGTCGTGGCGCTGATCCTCGCGATCGGCATCGGCGCGTACGTGTGGGGGCTGCTCCTGCGCAAGGAGGACAGGCAGCGCCAGGTGATCGGCACCGCCGTGGCGGTAGCAGCCCCCCTGTTGCTGCTGTTGGTGTTGGCCGGCCTGTGGGGGACCAACATCCTCCAGAACTGGCCGGTGCTTTCGCTGGTCACCTTTCTGCCGCTGCTCGGCGTCATCATCCTCCTGGGCCTGCCCAAGGACCGGACCCACTGGTTCCAGTGGGTCGCTCTGCTGGTCTCGTTCTTTCCCCTGGGCCTGTCCATCGCCATCTGGCTGGGGCTGGGCGACGCCAGCGTGATGCAGTTCGAGGAGGCGGCGGTCTGGATCCAGCCAATCGGCGTCGCCTATCACCTGGGGGTGGATGGGATCAGCGTCCCGATGATCTTTTTGACGGCGCTGCTGACGACGCTGGCGACGCTCTACTCCTTTATCATCAAAGACCGCCCCAAGGAGTACTTTGCCTTCCTCCTGCTCCTGGAGATGGCCATGGTCGGCGTCTTTGTCTCGCTCAACTTTTTCCTCTTTTACATCTTTTGGGAGCTGAGCCTGGTGCCGATGTACTTTTTGATCGGGCTGTGGGGTGCGCCGCCGCGGCAGGAAGGCAAGATGGTGCGCGGTGGCCCGTACGCGGCGATCAAGTTCTTTATCTATACCCTGGCGGGCAGCGTGGGCATCCTCCTGGCCATCCTGGCGATCTATTTCAGCGTCCAGGGCAAGGTGCCACCGCTGACGGTCAACGCGGCCGGCGTCATCACCAGCTATGGGCCCTTTGACATCAAGGGGTTGACCGAGTGGGTCGCCAACGGCAACCAGATCTTTACCGGGGTCGTCGGCGCCGCGCTGGCCTTTTGGGCGATGTTCATCGGCTTTGCGATCAAGGTGCCGTCCTTCCCCTTCCACACGTGGCTCCCCGACGCCCACGTGGACGCGCCCACGGCCGGCTCCGTCATCCTGGCCGGTGTCCTCCTGAAGCTGGGGGCCTACGGTCTGATCCGCATCCTCTTTCCCCTCTTTCCGGCCGAGTTCCAAAAGTTCGCCCCCATCATCGTCATCCTGGCGGCGATCAGCATTGTCTATGGCGCCCTGGTCGCCATGGCCCAGTGGGACTTGAAGAAGCTGATCGCCTACTCCTCGGTGAACCACATGGGCTACGTGACACTGGGCATCGCCGTCGCGGCCATCGGCGGGGCGACGCTCGAGTCGCGCGCCATTGCGCTGAGCGGCACCGTCCTGCAGATGTTTAACCACGGCATCATCACCGGGGCCCTCTTCTTCCTGGTCGGTGTGATCTATGAGCGCGTGCACACCCGCGACCTGCACGTCTACGGCGGCCTGCGGCGCCTGACGCCCGTCTATGCGGGCATCTGGGGGGTGACCTGCTTCGCCTCCCTGGGCCTGCCCGGCCTGGCCGGGTTCGTCAGCGAGTTCATGGTCTTTCGCGGCTCTTTTGGCGCGGCGCTGGAGATGGCGGGGCAGCACTTTGCGCTCCTGGGCCCCGGCTGGGTGCTGGCGCTCGTCGCCATCTCGACCCTGGGCATCGTCCTCGGCGCGGCCTTTATCCTCTGGACGATCCAGCGTATGCTCTTTGGCACGGCCAAGGAAAAGTTCGAGGAGCTGCACGAGCATGGGCACCTCTTTGACATGGACCTGCGCGAGATCCTGACGCTGGCCCCGCTCCTGGTCCTGATGCTCGCTATCGGCGTCTACCCGGGATTCATCGTGGACACCATCAACGCGGCAGTGACGGCGCTGCTGAAATAGCCCTCGCCCCGTCCCCCCCCTCTTTCCATCGCCCCTCGCGGGAGGGATGGAAAGAGGGGGAGCGGGGAGCAATTGGAGGTGCGTCTTGATCGAAGGAACTGACCTGTTGCTCATCCTGCCCGAGGTCGTCCTGGCCGTGCTGGGGCTCGTGATCCTGGGTGTCGACCTCTTTTACCTGCGCCGCAAAAAGGCCGACGGGGTGGCACGCAGCAACTGGCTGGGCTATTTCACCCTCGTCGCCCTGCTCGTCGTCTCGCTGACGAGCTGGCTCTGGGGGCCGCGTTCGCTGCTGCAGAACGTCGGATCGCTGGCCGAGACCTTTACGACGATCCTGATCCGGCTGCAGGAAGGCGGCAGCGTTTTCGGCGGGGTCTTGTATGTGGACGGCATCACCCAGTTCTTCCGGGTGGTCTTTTTGCTGGTCGCGGCGTTGGTGTTGCTCCTGTCGCTGGACCGCAAATGGGGCGAGCACGAGGGCGAGTACTATGCGCTCCTGGTCTTTGCCGTCCTGGGGATGACGCTGATGGCCGGGGCGGCGGAGCTGGTCACTGTGTACGTGGCCCTGGAGCTGACGAGTATTGCCTTGTACCTCCTGGCGTCGCTAGACTTTCGGCGACGCTCGGCCGAGGCCGGGCTCAAGTACTTTCTCTTTGGCGCCTTTTCCTCGGCGCTGCTGCTCTACGGCCTGAGCCTGCTCTATGGGTTCACCGGGACGACGCGGTTGGCCGGCATCGCCAGCGCCATCGCCCTGGCCAGCGGTGGGACGCTTGAGGGCGTCTTCCAGCCGGCCAACTCGGGCCTGCTCCTGGGCATCGTCTTTCTCGTGGCCGGCTTTGGCTTCAAGCTGGCGCTTGTCCCCTTCCACTCCTGGACGCCCGACGTCTACGAGGGCGCGCCCACGCCGATCACGGCCTTTATCTCCACCGGCTCCAAAGCCGCTTCCTTTGTCGTCTTTCTGCGGGTGATGCTGCTGGCGCTGCCTGGCGTGGCGGGCAGCCCCGGGCAGGGCGAGATGTGGGGCTGGGCCGGCCTGCTGGCCATCCTGGCCGCGGTCACCTTCACCGTGGCCAACCTGATGGCCCTGCCGCAGAAGAACGTCAAACGACTGCTGGCCTATTCCAGCATCGCCCACGCGGGCTATATGCTCATCGGCATCCTCTTGAACTCGCGGGCCGGGACCCAGGCCCTCTTCTACTACCTGGCGGCCTACGTCCTGACCAATGTGGGCGCCTTTGCCGCCGTCATCGCCGTCAGCCGGGCCGTAGGGGGCGAAGAGCTCCAGAATTTCGCCGGGCTCAGCAAGCGCAACCTGCCGTTGGCGGGGGCCCTCTCGGTCCTCTTGCTCTCCCTCGGCGGCCTGCCGCCGCTGGCCGGCTTCGTGGGCAAATTCTGGCTCTTTTGGGCAACGTGGGAAAAGGGCCTCTACTGGCTGGTCGCGATCGGCCTGCTCAACACCCTGGTCTCGTTCTTCTACTACCTGCGTGTGCTCAAGGCCGTCTGGTTCGAGCCGCCGGCCGACGACAAGCCCGTGGTGACCAGCGACGCGATCTCGGTGACGCTGATCGCCACCACGCTGCTGGTCATCGTGATCGGCTTGCTGCCGCAGGTGGCGATGCAGTTTCTCGAGCCCGCGGTGAGCGTGTTCTTTCCGCCGTATTGAGACGGGCGGGGGCACCTGCGCCTATGGCCGCGGCCGGTGGGAAAACCCACCGGCCGCTTACTTGTGGTGCGGGGGGGCAGCCTCACGGCGCCCAACCGCTATTCTACGGTGTCATGCCCGGAGGCCTCCACCCACGACGAACCAGCTGGGCGGGGCCGGCGCCCTGCTAGGGGGCATATCCCCGTAGCACCAACGGGATAAAGATCGCGTGGGGGCCCAGACACGTGGTCGTGACGGTCGTTGCCTGCATGTCGCCCCCCAGGTCGTGACAGTTGGACACGGTGAGCGTGACCGGGTAGATGCCGTGCAGCACGAAATCCACCGTCGGTTCAGGCAAGGCGCTCGTTCCCAGGCGGCCGAAATCCCAGGCGTAGGTGATGGGCAGAGTCCCATTGAGGGCCGCGCTGAACGACACCCGGCAGCCGTCGACGGCGGCGAGAATGTCCTCGACGGCCACACGCGTGCAGGCCGTGACGCTGACGGTGTGATGCTTGACGATGTGGCCGTTGTTCTGGCAGTTGCTCGCCGTCAGGGCGACGTCGAAGCTGCCGCCCGCGCTATAGGTGTGCGTGATGACGGGCCCTGCCGCAGTCGTCCCGTCGCCCAGGTTCCAGTTGTAGGCGATCTCGGGCGTGGCGGTGGGCGCCACGGAGGCCGTCAGGGTCACCACCTCGCCGTTCACCGGGTTGCTCGGCGTCCAGCTAAAGTCGGCGGTCGTGATCGGCTGGCAGGAGGCCTGCCAGGTGTGCAGCAGGACGCCGTTGGTGTCGTCATAGTGGGTGATGTGCGGATAGCCGGCCGCGTCCAGGGCGATTGCGGCGTACTGCCCCACCTCGCCCTGCTGGACGAGCAGCATCGTCTGCCAGGTGGCGCCGCCGGTTGGCGAATAGGCGTAGCGCAGGTTGGCGTTGGTGATGTCATAGTAGGCAATGTGCGGGTTGCCGGCAGCGTCGAGGGCCAGAGAGGCGTAGCGGCCGACGGAGGCGCTGTTGTCCACCGTCGTGGTGAACCACGACGTGCCGTCGAAGCGGGCGTACTTGAGGCTGGTGTTGGTCTGGTCCTGGTAGGCGATGTGCGGGTGGTCGGCGGCGTCAAGGGCCAGGGAGGAGTACAGCCCGACGTTGCCGGCGCTGTCCACAATCTGGGTCGTCCAGGAGATGCCGTCGAAGTGGGCGAGGAGGAGGTCCGCGGCCGTCTCGTTGTAGTAGGAGATGTAGGGGCGGTCCTGGCTGTCCAGCCGGATCGAGTTGTAGGCGCCGGTCTCGCCGGAGGTGTCTACGGTCCCGCTGATCCAGCCCGTGTTCGTGTAATAGGCCATCTTGAGGTCGATGGTGTAGGGGGTGGCGTTCTGGTAGGCGATATAGGGCCGGTTGTCGCCGGTGAGGTCCAGCGCCGCGTACAGGCCGACCGTCCGGTAATCGTCCACCGTCTCCCAGGTCCAGTACATCCCGTCCCAGCGGGCATACTTCAGGGCCGAATCGTCGTTGCGATAGTAGGCGATGCGGGCGGTCCCGGCGGTCGTCAGGGCCAGGCTGTTGAACTGGCCCACCACGCCGGGGCTGTCCACGATTTTGTTGGTCCAGGTGCCGCCGGCATTGGACGCGCACTTGAGATCGGCGGTGGACGCGTCGTAGTAGGACACCCAGAGTTGGTCGCTGCCGTCGATCTGGAGCGACGTGTACTGGCCGGTTTTGCCCACGCGGTCCACCACGGCGGTGCTCCAGTCGAGCCCGTCATACTTGGCCAGATAGAGATGGGGGACACCGCTCACAAAGAGCAGGTACGAGATTCCCGGAAGGTCGTCGGGGCTGAGGGCGAGCGCCACAAAGTAGCCAGCGTCGGCCGTTTCGTCGACCGCCTCACGGGTCCATTGGCCCGCGTCATCCCGGATCGCGTGGAACAGCGTGCTGTTCGCGGCTTCCTGGTAGGCCAGGTGCGGCCGGCCGTCCGCGTCCAACGCGAGCGAGGCGTAGAGGCCGACGTTTCCGAACCCGTCGGCGATCTCGGTATACCAGGCGCCGCCGGCCCAGTAGGCATAGATCAGATCGCCGTCGGTCGCGTCGTGGTAGGCGATGCGGGGGTCCCCATTGCCGTCCAGCGCCAGGGAGGCAAAAGTGCCGACATCGTTGGCCCCGCCGGTGTCCACGAGGCTGATCGTCCAGGCTGTCCCATCAGACCGGGCATACCACACGTCGCCGGCGGTCTGCTCGTAGTAGGCTATATGCGGGTGACCTTCCGCATCCAGGACGAGGGAGGCGTAGGTGCCCACCCAGTTCTGGGTGCCGATCCGCTCGATGTGCCAGGCCGTCCCGTCGTACTCGGCGTAGCGGAGCTGCCCCGGCGCGGTGGCGTAGTAGGCGATGTGCGGGTGGCCCTGCGCGTCGACGGCGAGCGCGGCGTACTGCCCGGCATCGCCGGCGCTGTCCACCGTCTCCACAAACCACTGAGCGCCGGACTGGCGGGCATACTTGAGGTCGCCGTTGGCCGCGTCATAGTAGGCAATATGGACGAGGCCGGATGTGCTGAGGGCGATGGCCGCATGAGCTCCGACCTGGGGGGCAGGGTCCACCGTTTCGATATTCCAGTTGGTGCTGTTAAACCAGGCGTGGTAGAGGTGATCTTCGCCGTACGCGATGTGGGGATGGCCCGCGCTGTCATAGGCCAGGCTGCGCGCTGTCATCAGGGAAAAGTGGCGGGAGGTATCCACGACCTCGGTCCACCAGAGGTCGACGGGGGCTTCGGGGGCGGCCGCGGGGGTCGCCGCCACCTGGGCGGCCGGCGCGAGCCCGGCGGCGAGCAGGAGCAGGAGGAGCAGTCCGGCAAAGAGGGACCCGGTGCGCGTGCGTGAATGGGACATGGGATCTTCCTTTCTCTCGGTCGAGACGTATCGTCATCAGGTGCCCCGCGCAGCGGGGCGGGGCTTGTCCACAATTATACCAGGCCAGCGTAAAATGAACGTGAATCGGGGACCGGGTACCGGTGATGGCCCGTACCCGATCCCCGAAGATCGATATCCAGCCGCCAACCTATGCCCCGCTGCCGGCCTTGTCCGCCCACTCGCGTTCGACCGGGAAGCGGGTGAGGACGGTGGCCCACTCGTGCAGCAGGACCTGGTCGCCGGAAGCCAGGTCGCCCTTGGGCTTTTCGGGCCGGGCCCCCGGGCGCAGCGGAAAGATGCCTACTTTGTTGTCGGGCCGGGCGTAGCGCTTGTCGACGAGTGCCAGGCCCAGCTGGTAGCCACCGCTGTCCAGGGCGCACGACGTGACCACGCCGATGTAGCGGCCGCGGCGGTCGACGACGGGAGAGCCGGTATGGATGGCCGGCACGCCCTTGACGTCCATGCGGAAGCGGCAGATGAGGTTGTCGAACTCGGTGACCCGCCGGTTGATGAGGGCCTGCTTGCCGATGAAGAAGGGTTTGTGCAGCTTGATGTAGGAGCCGAAGCCGGCCTGGAAGGCGGTGATGTCGTACGGGCCGGCCAGTTCGTGGCCGTACAGCGGCAGGCCGGCCTCGGTCCGCGTCGAGTCGCGGGCGCCCAGGCCCGTCGGCCTGACCCCCAGCGGCTCGCCCACTTCCAGGATGCGCTGCCACAGCTGCGGGGCCTGCGCCGGGTGACAAAAGATCTCAAAGCCCACCCGCTCGCCGGTGTAGCCGGTACGGGCGATGACGAGGGGGAGGCCGTCGAGGACGAACTCGCCCAGGTCGTTGCGGCGCAGGCGGGCCAGGCGGCGCTTGGTCGCCTCGTCGCTATCCAGCGCCTGGAGCGTCCGCAGCGCCATGGGCCCCTGCAGGGCGATGTCCACGCGGGAGCCTTCGCCGTGGACGGGATCCTTGAGGTTCAGCAGCTCGACGGTGTGCTCGATCGCGCGCACCGGGTGCTTGGCGTCGATGATGACCCGCCGCTCGTTCACCGCGGTCAGCCAGGCCCAGTCCTTGTCCTCGTTGGCGGCGTTGACGACGACGAGGTAATCGTCCGGGGTCAGGGAGTAGACGTACAGGTCGTCCAGGATGTTGCCGGCCGGGTCCAGGAGGTAGGAGTAGGTCGCCTGTCCGGGGCGCAAGCCGGCCACATAGTTCGTCAGGACGGTATCGAGAAAGGCGGTGGCGTGTTCGCCGCGCACGGCAAAGACGCCCATGTGCGAGACGTCAAAGAGGCCGGCCCCGGTGCGGACCGTCATATGCTCCTCGGAGATACCGCTGTAGCGCACCGGCATCTCGTAGCCGGCAAAGGGGACGATGGCGGCCTTGGCGCGCACGTGCTCTTCGTAGAGGGCCGAGCGCTTCAGTGGGGCCTCGGGCGGCTGCCACTGGAAGGTGGCGCGATCGGCCGGGGGTTCGAGGTGTTCCAGGATCGGCTCGAGCCCGATGAAGTAGGGTTTGGAGAGGTGCACCCACTCGGCAAACTTGCCGCGGATCAGGTCCACGCCGTTGATGGGGCCGCTGGCGGTTTCCCAGGAGGGGAGGGCGGCCTCGTCGTGGAGCGCCTTACGCGCCTCCAGGCCGGCCGGCCGCAGGTCGAACTCGCGGCCCGCCTCCAGCAGGAGCTGCCACAGCTGTTGCGCCTTGTCCGGATGGACGTAGAACTCGTAGCGCTCGTCTTTTTCGGTATAGCCGGCCCGGTGCAGCAGCACGGGGATCCCGCGGACCTGGACCTGCAGCGCGTGGCGGAAGCGCAGGCGGCCGGCCGCCGGCAGCAGGCGGGCGAGGAGGGCGATGGTCTTGGGCCCCTGCACCGCCAGCATCACCCGGCGTTCGGCCGAGCACCCCGTCCCGCAGTCCTCGATCACGGCCGGCCCCTGCACCTTGGCAAAGATGTCGTCCCGATCGAAGAGGATGTAGCCGTCGGACAGGCCGCGCAGCCACGCCAGGACCTGCTCCTTGCGCGCGGCGTTGCAGGTGATCAGGTAGTGGTCGCGCCATTTGCGGTCGTGGTCCAGGTAGAGGATGGTGATATCGTCGATCAGGTTGGCGTGCTTGTCGAGGAGAAAGGTGCGGATGCTCTGCCCGAGCGGCACGTGCCGCAGATCGCCGGTGATGGCCTCCTGCAGCATCGGCTGGGCCCGTTCCCCCCAGACGCACAGGATCCCGGTATCGCTGCGGTCAAAGAGGGCGACGCCCTGGCGGGCGGCCTTGATCTCTTGGGCGGCGTCGCCATAGTGCAGCGGGACGAGCCAGCCGTGGTGGTCGGCCAGCGTCGCTCCCAGCCGCTCGTGCTCGGCGCGGAGGGGCGTCTCTTGCTGGGGCTGTTCGGCCGGCATGCCGAAGAAGAAGGGATAGCCGTGTTCCTCCACCTTGATCTCGCGGGTGCTGCCGCGGGCCTCCAGCTCGGCGATGTCGCGCTTGGCTTCTTCCATGAGCTCCAGCTCGACTTTGCCGCGGCCCAGGAGCCCGCTGAGGCCGATGTAGGAAAAGGCGTGGATGTTTTTGAGGATCTTGGCGACGATCTCGGCGACGCGCTCCATCTCGGCCGGCCCCATGCCGCGCTGCGTGACCCAGGTGGTGCCAAAGCGCAGGCCGGAGGGGTGGGCGGCGTTCTCGTCGCCGTGGATGGTGTTCTTGTTGCAGGTGATGCCGCACAGGTCGAGGATGCGGGAGGCGATCTCGCCGGTGAGCGGGTAGCCGCTGGGCGATTTGACGCTGCGCAGGTCGATCAGGCAGAGGTGCGAGTCGGTGCCGCCGTAGGCGAGCTTGAAGCCCTGCTTTTTAAAGCCCTCCGCCAGGGCGGCGGCGTTCTGCAGCACCTGTTTCATCAGATGGTGAAACTGCTCCGTCTGGACGAGGCGGAAGCATACCGCCTTGGCGGCGATCGCATGGAGGTGCGGGCCGCCCTGCTCGCCCGGGAAGACGCCCATCTCCAGCTGGTCGGCGATTTCGGAGTCGGTGGTCAGGACGCAGGCGCCGCGGGGGCCGCAGAGCGTCTTGTGGGTGGTGAAGGAGACGACGTGGGCGTGACCGATGGGGGAAGGAAAGACGCCCGCGGCGACCAGGCCAGCCGTGTGCGCGATGTCGGCCAGGAAGATGGCGCCGACCTCGTCCGCGATGCTGCGGAAGGCGGCCCAGTCCACGCTCCAGGGGTAGGCGCTGAAACCGGCGATGATCATCCGGGGGTGACACTCGCGGGCGAGCTTGCGGATCTGGTCATAGTCCAGCTTGCCGGTGGCCGGGTTGGCCTCGTAGGGCACGATGTGAAAGAAACGTCCGGAGCGGTTGACCGGGCTGCCGTGGGTAAGGTGACCGCCGTGGGTGAGCGACATCCCCATGACGGTGTCGCCCGACTTGCAGAAGGCGTTGTAGACGGCGTTGTTGGCGGCAGCGCCGGAGAGGGGCTGGACGTTGGCAAAGATGTTTTCGGGGGGGACGTCGGGTGTGGCAAAGGCCTCGGCGCAGCGCTTCATCGCCAGCGCCTCGACAAAGTCGGTCAGCTCGGTGCCCTTGTAGTAGCGCCGGTCGGCGTAGCGGCGGTGGTAGGCCAGCTCTTGCTGATAGTTCAAGAGCTCGTCGCGCTCGTAGCGTGTCATGCGCAGGGAGGGGTAGCCCTCGGCATAGATGTTGTTGAGGACCGAGGACAGCGCCTCGCGCACGGCCGGCGGGGAGATGCTTTCGGAGGCGATAAAGATCAGCTTGCGGGCCTGGCGCTCCTCCTCGAGTTGGAGCATAAAATCGAGGTCGGGATCGAGGGCGGCGATATCCTCCTGGAAGAGAAACCGATCGCGTTTGGACATTCCACACACTCCTTCTGGACTATGCTGGCGAGCACCATCGCTCGGCCGATACTATAACGCCCATAGGGAGGTTTGTCAAATGAGGCGGGGCAAGAAGCAAGGGGCAGGGGGCAAGGGGCAAGGCGGCAGGTTGCAGATTGGGTATCGGGTAGAGACAGGCTGATCGCCGATCGCCGCTACCCGATACCCAATCGCCAATCCCGCTGCCTCATCACCGCCGCGGGGGCATGGCATCGATGGGGAAGGGACTGCCGGTGGCCGGCGGCGCCGCGTCCGAACCCTCCCCTACCGGCACATAGATCGGGCCGCTGATATTGTTATAGGTGCCGCCCAGGAGCTCGTGGCTCTCCAGGACGGCCCCATAGTCCGTCAGGGCGTTGGCCGAGTCCACCTGGACATAGATCGCCGAACCGATCTCTAGCGGCCACTCCACGAAACCCAGCTCGGGCCAGAAGTAAAAGTCGCCCGTCGTCAGGGTCAGCGTGCTGCTGGGCGGCAGCGGGATGCCGGGCTCGCGCACGCCCCACACCAACCCCTCGGCGCCCAGGTCGCTCCACGGCTGGTTAACGTGGCTGGGCGGTGGGCTGGGGTTGACGTACAGGTCGACCCAGAACCGGTCGGTCACCGTGGTATTGCCCTGGTTGCGTAGGACGATGGTCACGCTGTCGACGGTGGCGGTGATGCTCTCGACGACCAGGTCGGGGGCGTCAGGCTGCGTGTAGAGCAGCAGCGGCAGAAAGGTATGGAAGGTGTTCAGGACATGCGTCCAGAAACCGCCGTAGAGCGTCAGCTCTCCGCCGCCCAAGGGGGTCACCGCGTCGACTTGGCCGATGGTGCCGCTGAGCTTCAGCGTGTCGCCATGGCTAAAGAGGGTGCCGCCGTTGTCCAACGTGTACCAGGCGAGGGCAAAAGCCTGCTCGGGCTCCGCCGGCGCGGCCGGCTCCAGGCCCGGTCCGGGGCCTCCCTGGGCCAGGACGGCGGGGAGGAACAGCAACAGGGCCGCCAGGCTGAGAACACTCGCGATTCGTTTCATAGCGGACCTCCTGCGGGTGTGGTGGCAACGTCACGGATAGCCGATCGTAGATACCATTTCGTTGCGTATGCACAGCACATCGATATTCCATGTCTGCGAGTCGTCACTGGAGAAGGTGACACGGATGTCCCACGTGTTCGTGGTAGAATCGGGGTACATCCGAAACCAATAGCTATGCGAGTTGTTTTCATTGATATCCAACTGCGTGTTGGCATAGAAGCCGACGATGCCGCAGGTGTAGTCTGCCGTGCTATAGCCCGTATTATAGTCCACCGACTCCTGGTTGGTCAGGTACCGCCTAAAGATCACCGGCTTGACACCGGCGACCTGGACGTCGCCATCGGCCACATTAAGCCCCACCCCGCCCGAGACGGAAGAGTAGGCATAGACACCGTTTCCGGCCGAGGTGGTAAAGTACCCGGCCCAGGCGCTGGCGGTGCCGGTCGTACCGTAGACGCCGCGGCTTGTGCCGGTGGCATACACCCCGGTAGAGCCGCCGCTGCCATAGACGCCGTAGCTGCTGCCGTTGCCGTAGAGGCCATAGGTGCCGCCGCTGCCATAGACGGCCGTGCCGGTGCTGTTGCCCTGCACGCCATAGCCGCCGGCCGAGTTGTAGCCATAGACCCCGGAGCCGGCCCCGCTGCTGCTGGAGCCGTACACCCCCCGGCCGCCGGAGCCGGTGCTGTTCCCATGGATGGCGGTGGCGCTGCTGGAGCCGTACACGCCGATGCCGCCGGCCGCGTTGGCGCCATAGACCCCGTAGCCGGTGGCATTGCCGCTGGTGCCGTACACGCCGTAGCCGCCGGCGCCGCTCGCGGTCCCGTAGACGCCATAGCCGTTGACGTTCGTGCCATAGACCCCATACCCGGTGGCCGAGCTGGACTGGCCATATACACCGTAGGTGGTGCCGCTGCCACTGGTGGCCTCCCCGAAGAGGCCTCGTCCGGTGGAGCCGCCGGTGGTCCCGTACACGCCGGTGCTGCTGCCGCTGCCGGAGAGCCCGAGGGTCCCCCCGGAGAGGGTCAGCCCGGTGCCGGTGCCGGTCCACGTCTGGCCCCAGTGGTTGTGGGTGCCCGTGCTGTAGGTGGCGCAGGCCCAGCTGGTGCCGTTCCACGACGGGGCCTGGCCGCTGGTGCAGGTCTGCGGCAGCTGGTAGGCGGCCAGGATGCTAAAGGTCGAGCCGGTGAGCTGCAGCCCGGTGCCGGCCGAGTAGGTGGTGCCGCCGTCGTCGTTCGCGCAGGCCCAGGCCGTGCCGTTCCACTTGGGCAGCTGGTTGCTGGTGCAGCTCTGCGGCAGCTGGTAGGCGGTCGAGATGCTAAAGACGGTCCCGGCCAGGGCCAATCCGGTGCCGGCCGTGTAGGTGGTGTTGCTGTCGCTCGCGCAGATCCAGGCGGTGCCGTTCCACTTGGGCAGCTGGTCGGCGGTGCACGATTGCGGCAGCTGGTAGGCGGCCGAGATGCTAAAGATGGTCCCGGCCAGGGCCAGCCCGGTGCCGGCCGTGTAGGTGGTGTCGTCGTCGGCCGCGCAGGTCCAGGCGGTGCCGTTCCACTGGGCGATCTGGTTGCCCGTGCAGCCCTGGGGCAGCCGGTAGGTGGTAGAGATGCTCAGGGTGGTGCCGGCCAGGTAGAGGCCGATGCCGGGCGTGAGCGCCGTGTCGTCGTCCGGCTCACAGACCACCGTCCCATTGGGGTTGACCACGCGGATCGAGGAGCCCGCCGCGCAGGTGCCGTCCACCCGCGTCTGGAGGGCGCTGCCGTTTACAGTAAAGCCGGACGCGCCCGTCGTAAAAGCGACCCCGCCGTTGGCCCGTACCACAAACTGGTTGTCTCCCGTGGAGGCCAGGTCGGCGTCGGTCGAGTCGCCCCAGACAAAGGCCCCCGGGTGCAGGGCCTGGGCCCGGCGGCCGGCGGCGAAGCTGTACGCACCGCTGGCGATATTGTCCTCGCCGCCGGGAATGGCCGCGAACAACCCGCTGGCCGTGTTGCTGGAGCCGCCGCCCACAGTGGCATAGGCACGGTCAAAGGTGGTCCCAGACCCATCGCCGGCCTGGTTGTTCAGGCCGCCGCTCACTGTGCCATAGTCGTCGGTGACGCGGTTGGTGTTGCCGCTGGACCCGCCGCCGCCGATGGTCGCGGCGTAGGCGTCCGTCGTGACCACGTTGCCCAGGTAGCCGCCGATGACGTTGGGGCTGACGGCGTTCGGCTCGAGGCGCAGTGCGCGGAGTCCGTTGACCTGCAAGTTCAGAGGCTGTTCGTCGGTCGTCCCGACATAGTTGGTGTCGGGATCGGTCCCGGCGTTGCCGGTGAGGTTCCAGTAGGTGCCCAGTCCCACTTCGTCCGACGCGCATTCCCAGGCCGCGCCGGTCCACTTGGGGATCTCGCTGCCGGCGCAGCTCTGCGGCAGCCGGTAAGGGGGCTGGAGGGCAAAGGTGGAGCTGACGAGCTCGAGCCCCGTGCCGGCCGCGTAGTAGGCGTTCTGGCAGACGACGGAGCCGTCCTCGTTCACCTGCTGGATCGCATAGCCGTCGCCGCACGCCCCGACCCGCCGCTGGAGGTAGGTGGGGTCGGCCAGAAAGGTCGTTCCGGTGAGGATCAGGCCGGCGCCGGCCGCATAGGTCGTGTTGTCCACGAGGCGGCAGAGGACCGAGCCGTCCTCATTGACCTCCTGCACGGCGTAGCCGTCGCCGCAGGGCTGGACGCGCCGCTGCAGGTAGGCGGTGTCGGGCAGAAGGGTCGTCCCGGAGAGGATCAGCCCGGTGCCGGCGGAATAGAGGGTCTCGTTGTCGACGTTGTCGGCAAAGCCGGCCGGTATGCCGGCGATGCCGCTCCAGGGGGTCTGCTGACTGTAGGTAGAATAGGGCGCCGCGGTGACCGCCTGTCGCGGCGTGAGGATGTTGTAGTTGCCGACACCCTCAGGGCAGCGTGCCGCGACCTCCAGCCAAAGGGCGCCGCCGGAAAAGACGCCGGCGCCAAAGTCGAGGTCGGGGACGGTGAAGAGCCCCTTGGTCACGATCACCCCTGTCTTTTCCACCACCGGTCCCACCTGACTGCCGCCGCCCAGGCTGTCGTAGAGCGTGAAGCGGATGTCACAGGTGCCGTTGTACGGGGCGTTGCCGTTGGTCAGGAGCCCCTGGTAGGTCAACGCGGTGCCTACCGGGGTCGCCTGCCCGGGCAGCGTCGTCGTGCCGGGCCCCTGGGCGTAGCTCGGCCCCAGGCCGGTGGTCAACAGAGCGATCAGGGCAATCAAAGTGAGAATCCCATGGCGCTTCTTCATCGAACAACCTCCTTCTCTCGGTCGGGATGTATGGAAAGGCCAAAATCGGCTTGGCACTGCGTTCTCCACAGGTCATAGATCGCGGGGACACCCCCATCCCAGATGGTCGCGATGTCCGCAGCCCGCAACTGGTGGAGGCGGTCGCTGCGGTCGAAAAACTCCAGCCCATCGGCCTGCAGTGCCCTGTCGTGCACGCCCGGGACGTCAAAGGCCGCCGGTTCCTGAGGAAAGATCATGCGCGATGCGGGATCGCTCCAGGGGGGCAGCGACTGCCAGCCCGAGACGGCAGCCGGCACAAAGGCCAGCCCGAAGCGCGCCAGCAGCCGCTCGACCACGATGGCCGGCGCGTTGTCGCGCAGGGCTTCATACACCAGCGTCGTCGTGGGCAGGGTGAGCCGCAGCGCTTGTTGGCGGATCTGCTCGGTGGTGTGGTAGGCGCGGACGAGGAAGGCCGCGCGCGTCCAGGGGCTGTCCCACTGCTCCCACGAGGACCAGGTGCTGAGCGGGGCCCGGCCGAGGAGGAGCACCTGGAGCCTGTCCGGGGGGAACCCGGCGCGCAAGAGGACCTCCAGCGGGTTGAAGGTGCTCTCCAACTCTGTAAAGGGGCCGATCGTCTCTTTCAAGAGAACCGTCTCGCCGGGTCCCTGGGGAACCTGCCAGGTCGCCTCTGCCCCCTGCATCCGCCAGCGCATGACGTTCTTGATCTGCTGGTAGTGCGCCGCGACGCCCGCGACGGCAAAGACGCGCAGCAGGGCGGTCGTGCCGCTCCGGCAGGGCGAGACGGACAGGATAACCCGCGCGGGGTCGCCGACCTGGATCCGCTCGACAACTTCTGGCAACGGAACAGGGCGTTTCTGGTGACGGTCGTCGGCCATGGGTTCTCCTGTTCTGCTAAGGACGCTCGATCCAGCGTGGCGCGGGCACGACCGGGTCGCGGGCGGCCGCGTCCTGCGGATAGACGGTGACGAACCGGCCGTTGAGCACCTGGACCAGCAGGACCGTGTGCGAATTCTGGCCCGTGGTCTGCTCAAAGGCGATGGGGCCAAACAGGGTCAACGATGGTCTCTCGTCCTTGACCGTGATGTTGGTATCCTGGAGCGCACCGCGGAGGGCCAGGCGGACGGCGGCGATGTCGCTCCAATCCAGGTCCGGGTCGAGCCGCTCCAGCGCGTCCTGGACCAGGTAGATGGCCACATAGGACTGGGCGTGACGCGTCCCCGGGACCATGTCGTAAGCTTCCTGAAAGCGCTGGATAAAGTCGCTCACGCCGGGCCAGGTGGCGTCGGTATTCCACTGCGTCGTGGCGATGACATACTCGGCGTAGCGCCCTCCCTTGGCCGGAAAGTCACTGGCGATGAACCCGCCGCCCAGGCCGATATAGATCTGGGCATCCAGGCCCACGGCTTCGCACTGCTGCATCAGCTTGGAGGCCTCGGCCGGGCGCGCGACCAGGTACAGGACCTCGGGGGCTGCTGCTTTGACCCGGTTGAGGAGGGCGGAGTAGTCGGGCAGGCCGGCCTTGAACGACTCGTAGGCCACCACGTGCAGGCCCAGGTCGGGGGCTCCCTGCGCCCCCGGCACGGCGATGCTTTCACCAAAGAACGAGTCCTCATAGATGATGGCGACCCGCGTCTTGCCCTGTTTCTGGATAAAGCTCAGCGCCGCTTTGGCGTAGGACTCGGAAGGGGCGATGATGCGAAAGACCCACTCGTAGCCGCGCTCGGTAATCAGGTCGCTGGAGGCCAACGTGACCAGCAGCGGCACCTCGAAGGCGTTGGCCACGCCGGCCACCGGCATCGTCGTCTCGCTGGAGGGCGTGCCGATGACGAGGGGAACATGGCTCTCCTCGACCAGCGCCTTGAGCCCCAGCTGCCCACCCTCGGCAGTGGAGCCGTCATCGATGTACTCCAACCGGAGCTCGCAGCCCAGGACCCCGCCGGCCTCGTTGATCTCTTGCACGGCCAGATCGTAGCCCTTTTCGCCTTCCTGTCCCACGCCGGTCTGCTTGCCGGTCCGCGAGGTGATGATCCCGATCGTGATCGGGCAAGAGGGCCCGGTCTGGATAGGAGTAGGCTCCTTGCCGCAGGCCGTGCCCAGCAGGGCTGCGAGCGTCAGCAGGACGATCACCGGGACGTAACGTCTCCACATAGTGTGAGCCTCTCCTTATCATCTTGCGACACGGGGCCAGAAGGTCGTCTCCAGCGGCGCGCCGCCGCCCGCCCGCTTGACGGCCAGGGGCAGGTACGCCCAAAAAGCGCCGTCGTGCACCTGGATAGAAACAAAGAAATGCCGGACCTCGCCTGTGTCGAGCAGCGCCGTGAGCCGGTGCATCTCGTCCTGCGCGCAGACGCGGAGCAGGCTGCCGTGGATCGGTTGGTCTTCCCCGTCCAGGGCTACGCTGTCCGCCGTTGGCACGTCCCAGTTGAGGAGGACGCCGGCGTTACGCGCCGCGCTGTAGACGCGCACACGGCCTTCCTCGGCCGCGTATTCGTACTGAAACGAGACGGTGTTTTCAAAACCGGCGGCACCCTGGGCCACAAAGACGGCCGGCTGGGCCGTCGGTGGAGCCACCTGGATCGTTGTGGGCGTCGGCGAAGAGGTAGGCCGTGGCGGCATCCACGGCGTGGGGGTGGTCGGCGGCGTGGGCGTGACCGAGGTCGACGGGCGCGGCGGCATCCAGGGCGTCGGTGTAAAGGTAGGCGTGGGTGTGGGGGTCAGGGTGGGCGTAGGGGTGGCCGTGGCTGTCGGCAGCGGCGTCGGCGGAAGGGCCTTGACCTCCAGCGCTGTGCTGACGCTCTGGTCGCCGGCGATGGCGGTCAGGACAAAGATCGTGGTCTGGTTGACGTGGGCCACGATGATGTCCCGCGGTTCGAGGTTGGTGCCGTTGAACGACCCCACGCTGGCGATCTGGACGTCCGTCACCGGCCCCAGGACAGACCACGCCAACTGGACCGGGGCATTGTTCCCGGCGATGACCTCGGCGGGCGAGGCGGTAAAGAACTCGATGACGGGGATCACCGGCGTGGGCACCGGCGTCGGCGTCGGGGGAGTCACCGGCGGGTTGACCACGACGTGCCGGATGCTCCAGACCTGCTCCTGCCCAGCCTTGGCGGTCAGGATATAGTCCGTCGTCTTTTCCGGGGCATGGAGGAGCTGGCCCTTGGGCGGCAGGGGGTCGGCCAGCGGAGCGATGTTCACCGTCGCCGCGTTGGTGACGGCCCAGGTGATGGTGACGATGTCGCCCAAGGTGATCTGCGACGGGTAGACATCGAAGGAGAGCACCTCGGGCGAGACCACCCGGATCATGATGCTCTTCAAGTCAGAACCGGCCGCGTTGGAGGCCTCCAGCACCACGAGGGTATCGCCTGTCGGGGTAACTGCAATGGTGCCGTTGAGCGTGGTGGGGCTCCCCGCTTCCGCCTCTTCCTCGGCTTGGTCGGAGGCTGGGGCTGTGGGCAGGTGGGCGATGTTGTTATTGGCCTGGAAGGTGAGGTCGTCGGCGTTGCGGGCAGCCCAATAGATCGTCACGGGCACGCCGCGGGCCACCTCGGTCTTTTCAGCCTCAAAGAGGCTGATGACCGGCGCCTGGGGGACGACGACGACCGAGGCGTAGCTTCTTTTCTCCAGATTGAGAAAGGGGAGCAGCTGGGAGAGAAAGTTGTTGGCACGCAGGCTGTACTGGACCACGGTGCCGGTCGGATAGTCGATCATCTCCCACAGCGGTCCGCGCAGCGGTTCTTCCCAGCCTTCGATCCGCAGGTTCGAGGAGAAGGGGGAGACGAGCCACTTGAGGGTCACCGGTTCGCCCGCGTACACAACCGCCGGCGCCGCCTGGAAGTAGATGATCCGCGGCTTGATGGCAAAGCCGATCAGGAGGAGTGCCGCGACCACGAGGATCAGGATGTGGAGGAAGCCCAGGAGCGGCCGGGTGACGAGCTGGGCCATGAGCGAGCGCGGCGCCAGGTCGCTCCCGACGACCGTCGTGCTGACCGTCAGAAAGTGCGTCCGGCCCCGCAGCCCGACCAGCCGGCGTTTGAGCGGGGTGACGCGCACGGGGATCGCCATGGATTCTTCGATCGGCACGGTGACGTCCGCCTGTTTGGCCAGGGCGGTCTCGACGCCGCCTTGCTCCAGCAGAAACTCGAACCGGCAGTTGTGCTCGTCGTCTTCCCCGCTGAGGCGGAAGGTGGCCGGGCAGTTGCCGCGGTTGGTGATGGCCAGGGCGGTGCGGGCGGCCCGCTTGCTCCAGGCGATGCTCTGGCGCCGGGGGACCAGCTCGCTGATGGTGAACTCGGTATAGGGGCCGACGGACAGCGCCACCATCGTCTGGCTGATCCGCCCCGGATGGTTGGGCGAGGTGACCACAACGGCCACCTCGTGCATCCCGGCCCGGCTCGTCGGCAGGCGCGGCGGGGTGATGGCGATGCGGACGTTGGCCCGCTCGCCTTCATAGAGATTGACCTGGGCCGGGAGGATCTGGACCCACTCTGGGTCCACGCCGGTCACCTGGACCATAAAGGTAGCGACGATGGGGCCGCCGTTGACGATGGTCAGTTGGCAGACGGCCGATTGCTCGACCTGGGTCGCGAGCTCGTGGGTCGATATCTCGGTGACGATTACTTCGTCCCGGATGTCGGCGAGGACTGGCGCCGTGAGCATGGTGGGTGGCACCGCGACCAGGGCCGCGGCGGCCGGCGGCGCCGCGGAAACGGGCGGCGCGACTGGCGGTGCTGTCGGCACAGGGACGGGGGCGGCCGCCGCGGGGGCCGCGGCCCGTGCGGCGGCCTGGTCTCCCGCCAGCAGCGCCACGACAAACCCGCCGGCCTCCAGGTGGTCCCAGGCGGACATCTCGACCGGGACATTGCTGGGGAGGGCGCTGCCGCCCAACGTCAGATCGCCCTCCGCACTCAGGCGCACGAGCCGGAAGGGGCGCTGGCGGCAGTCCAGGATGGCCTGGTAGGGAGCGACGCCAGGACTGTCGAGCACGATGTCGTTGTCGGGGTGCCGGCCGATGTTGAGCACCCCTTTCTCCGGGGAAAGCTCGTAGAAGGCGACGCTGCCGCCCGGGCCGATGACCTCGATCAGATCCTGGGTGGCCATAGGGATTCTCCTTTACGACAGGCCCAACAAGGTGCTCAATCGGGCGATCCAAAGGAAGTAGAACGAACCGGCCAGGACTGCCGTGAGCAAGAGGCCCAGGGCCAGGGCCGGCCCGTGGTATCGGAACCAGGAAAAGCGCCGCACCAGGACCTGGTTCACGCTGGTGTTCGGAGCCGTGTCCGGCTGTTCTGCCGAGCGCGAAAAGAGGTTGACCGCATAGGTCCGCTCCTGCGTCGGCCGCTGCAGAGGGGCGACATACAGCGCCAGGTCCACCGCTGCCCCGGGCTCGACCCAGGGCGTCTGGGCCCAGGTCTCGACCACCGTGCGGACGTCTGGGCGGGCCCCTTCCGCGGCGCCGGGCGGCACTTCGGCCGCGGTGGCCGCGGCAGCATGGGGGGCCGTCCGGACGGCGCCCATGGGGGCGACGGAGCGGGCCTGTCCGCGCAGGTTCTTGACCCGATCGAGCTGGCGTTTCGGCTGCACCGTCAGCCGGCCGGCCTGGCCCTGCTTGATGTTTAGATTGTAGGCCGTCCGCTTCAGGCTTTCTCCTACGGAGCCGGGAATGAGCTGACCGAGGGTATCCAGGATACCGGCGATACCGCCCGCGGCGCCGCGGGCCTGCTCCGCGGACTTGGCGGCCGTGGCCGCGGCGGCCGATGGGGCGGCCGGCTGCTGTGCTGCCGTCGGCGCTGCGGCGGCCGTGGGAACCGCGCTGCCGGCCGCGGCCGCCACCGGGGTGGCCACGGCGACGGGGATCATCCGGTTGACCTGGCGCACCGGCAGCAGGTCGCGGCCTCGACGGAACTCGAAGCGCAGTTCACCGGAGGGCTCCTCGGCCCGCAGCTCGTACCGATCGCGGACGTTGCCCCCGTTGTCGATCTGCAGGGTGCACCGTTTGCGCAGCCGTACTGGCTGCAGCCGGACGATGCGCACGAGCAGGACGACGCCCGCAACGGCGGCCACAATCCAGCCCAGGCCGGCGACGAGCCACGGCCAGTCCTTGGCCAGATCGATTCCGGAGGTCAGCCCCCTCCCGGCGATGATGGCAGATCCGAACGTAAGCGTCATCTCTTTCTCTCCCGGACAGTACTTTTTACTTGCCTCACTGTGAAGCGGTCCGGTTGTGGGCCCCGGCACGGCCCACCGCACGTGCCCCGGCCTGGATCGATCCACGCAGAGGTCAGGGCTCGGGTATCACCAGGGTCACCTTGTGCGCATGGTACGGCAGGATCTTGAGCACCTGCGAGACGACCGCCGCCTGGTGCGGGTAGGCGGTCGGGGCCGTTACCCGCACGGTGAAGCGATAGTCGCCGGCCGCGGGGCGCGGCTTGCGCGTGTGTACCAGCCGGAAAAAGACCTCCTTTTCCGCGTTGGGAAAGAGGACGGGCCCCGGCCCCAGGCTGTAGCAGTCGGCGTCAAGCCCTTCCACCTCCATCTTGAACTGGGCGGCCGGCTGGCTGCCCATATTGGTGACGGTGAGCGTGCCCTCGATGGGATGGTTGGCGTCCAACTCGGCCCGGGGGAGGTAGAGCCGCAGCCCGATGCTCTCCGCCGCGCCAGAATCGGCGACGCCCCTGGCGCCGCTCCCGGCCTGTTCCAGGTTCGTGCCGCTGCTGGTACCCAGGATGAGGGTGTAGTTGCCGATGCGCACCCGCTCGCCCTCCGCCAGGTTGATGTAGGCGTGGAGCGCCACGGCCTGCTCGCCGGCCGTGCTCAGCTGCGCTACCTCCCCGCCCAGGTTGACGATCCGATAGCCGCCGGGCAAGGCGATCAGTTGGGCGTGGCGCGGGGCGATCCCCAGGCTGCCGGCCCGCGCCAGCACGATGTCGTTCCGTAGATCGCTCCCGATATGGGCGATGCTCCTGGGCAGGCGGAACTCTTTCTTCCAGCCGTCCCCGTCGACTACCGTAAGGCTGATTTGTGCTTCCATCGATCGCTCCGTGTTCGCTACGGACCTCCAGGTGACCTCCGGACTCTCACCCCACCAGCAGCGCCGCCGCACCCAGCCAGCGCAGCCGGCCTTCGACCTCGCCGGCCAACGACTCCCGCTGCTGCTGCGGGTCGGCCATGCCGGCGGCCCCCTCCTTGGGCTGTAACAGTCCCTCGGCGACGGGACCGGCGAGCAGCGCCTCGACCAAAGCCGTGCGGTCGCGGCTGCCGTCCAGTTGCCGCAGCAGGTAGCGGTCGAAATCGGCCAACTCCACGCGCTGATGGTGCAGGTTGGTGACTTTACTGCTCCGTGGCGCCTGCAGCCGGGCCAGCCGGCTGGCCACGGGGCGTGCACCCGGCCTGAGCACCAGGGGCAGCGCATGCGCGTGCAGCCGCACCAGGGCATCGCTGTAGCCGTAGGCGTTGAGCAGGTTGGTCCCCAGGATCTCGATATCGTCTGTGCCAGCTGGGCCGGCCGCGCCGAGGCGCGCCTGCGCCGCCCGGACCAGCTCGCCAAAGGGCACCACCTCCGGCCAGGCGTCGACCAGGTGGAGCAGCGCTGCCTTGGTGAGCGGGTGGTCGGTGGCAAACTGGACTCCGCCGGCCCCGCGCAGCTTGAGTACGTCGGGTGTGTGGGCCGGGGCCATCTCTTGCTCGGGCTGGGCCGGTGAGCTCACGTAGAGCACGGCCAGCCGTTCCGGCTTGACCTTGCGATCCAGCGTGGTCTCCTGGTGACACAGGAGCGTCTGGCGGAAGGAGCGGTGCCGGACAAAGTCCATGTACTGCTCCAGGTCGATGATGCTCCGGGACATCTGGGCCAATCCCCGTACGACCTTTTGGGAAAAACGGGAATCGGTCATCAGGTGAAACTCGGCCTCGCCGAGGTATTGCAGCCCATGGTGCTCGGCCCGCTCCATGAACTGGTAGAAGTAGAGGGCCTCGTTGTGGGCCTCCATCTCGTCGTGCAGGATAAAGGCGTCGTCCTTGGGCAGTCCGCCCTCGTCCCCGCAGATATAGCGGGTGTAGTACTGTAGGAAACTGCCATAGATGCTGCCCTTGGCGGGGACGGCCTCGACCATGAAAGCGAGCAGGGCCCGGGCTTGGGCGGCGCGCTCCAGCGGATCGGCGGTGTCGCGGGTGCGGTAGAGCATCATGTCGCGGACCAGTCCAAAAAGGTGCCAGCCGGGGTAGGCGTTGTAGCTGATGTAGGCCACACCGCGGGGGGCCAGGTTGTGTCGGCAAAAGTCGAGCATCTTGTCCTGCACCGGCCGCGGCACCCATGAGTAAACCCCGTGGGCCAGGATATAGTCGAAGGATCCCAGCCGCTCGTCCATGTCCAGTATGTCCATCGACCGGAACTCGACGTTGGGCAGCTCCAGTGCGGACGCCAGTTCCTGGGCCTCGGCGATCTGGCGCGGCGAGAGATCGATCCCGACAAAGGAGCTGCCGGGTAACCCATAGGCCATCGGCACCAGGTTGCCGCCGCCGGCACAGCCCAACTCCAGCACCCGGCACCGTTCCACGGGGGGCGGCTGCAGGCCCAGGAGCGTTGCATGGGTGGCCATCCGGTCGGGATGGCTCTGGGCGTAGGGATAGCTTTCGTAGGGCACCTCGTCGTAGGAGGTGCCGGGCACGCCAGCGGTCATTTCTTTTGCGCCTTGGCGCGGCGGTCCATGGCATAGGCCAGCAGGTTGTGCCCCCACTCGAACGCTGTGCGGATCTCGTCCCGGGAGGCCGGGCCGCTGCGGCGTTCACCTTGCCACAGGCAGCCATAGTCATAGGTGCTGTGGATTACCCCCCCGCCGAGCAACAGATTGGGCTGGCCCTGGGTTTCGAAGCCGGCGGGCGGAACGGCAAAGAGGTTGGGCGTGCTGAGGAGCCCGGCGCCGGCCGGCAGCCCCCCCAGACGGACGCCCATGCTGGTCAGGACCTCGTTGAAGGAGACGTCCGCTGGCGATTCGCCGCCGGTCAGGCCGTGCCGACAGCTCTCATACAGCACGGTGCCGCCGGCTTGCAGGTAGTTGTACAGGGCCGTCATCTCGTCCCGGTCCAGCGCAAAGGTGGCTTCGCCCACCAGGTAGACCAGGGTGTAGCGGCCCAGGTCGGCGTCCAGCGGGATCTGCTCGTCCACCCACAGGTGGAGCCGACCGCCGTTGCCAAGCTCCTGGCCGAGGAAGGCGACACCGCGGCCGTGACGCCGGTCGGGTTTCTTCTTGCCCAGGTGGATCACGGCCAGGCCGGCTTCCGCCGGCGGAACGGCCCGGCTACCCTGGCGAAAGCGCATGTCCAGCTCGTTGGGCTGCGGATAGGCGCTATCCTGGGCGTCGGTGATCGGTTTGCCCCGGCCCTGCCGCACCAGGCGGGCCAGCTCGACCCAGGGACCCTCGGCCGGGGTGGACTGGGCATCCACGATGAATTGGGAGTAGATGTAGAGGGGGTCGCCCTCTCTCCCCGTCCCCTCGCCGGCGGTGGGCCTGCTCTCGGCATAGCTGATGAGGAGGTAAAGCAGCCCTTGCGCCTGGTCTCCCAGGTCATAGGCCATCGCCTCGGGCACCACGATTACCCGCCCCAGCGAATCGACAGCGATGCCCGGCAGGATGTAAACCGAGCTGTCGGGCGGATCGCTGGCAATCACCTCGAGCCCGCTGACGATGCCGGTGACGTGTTGGAGAACCACGTGCATTCGCAGTTGCTGCAAGGCGTGCTCGTGGGCCTCTTCCCAGGCATCGGCAGTCACGCTCATGCCGTCATAGGCCTTGATGCGCTTTCGGGGAATCTGCTTCAACAGCTCCTGTCTGTCCACAATCCACTCCTTTTGTATGCAGTTGCTCAGGATCGGCCACGATCAGACCGTCTCGATGTGCAACGTATACCGCGTATGGGCAGGCTTCTCGGCAGCAAGGATGCCCTCGATCAGGTGGCGGCGCTCGGCTTCCCGCCGCTCGCGTTCCGCCGCGTCGGCTGATGTCGAGGCGGGCGGCAGCCGCAGCGTCACAGTAAAGGTGTGGGGGACGTTGCCCCGACCCAGGGCGATGCCTGGCCCCAGGCGTGCCGTCCCGCTCAGGTGCAGGTTGCTGGACCGGTGTTCGACGATGCGGGCTTGACCCTCCGTGCAGATCGCGAGGTATTCTGTCAGGCCCTGGCGGGTGCCGCGCTGGCGGAACAGTCGCGCCGCGGCCAGCAGCAGCCGCCGGCGCCGCTTTTCCGGAAGCCGCTCGTCCAGCACCAGCCCGACCCAGGAAGCCAGCCAGGGCAGCATGTCGACCGGGGCGATCCGGGGGTCAAAGTAGTAGGGCAGCAGGTCGATGATCTGTTCGATGGGCGCGACAAAGCTCTCAAAGAGCATCAGCAAGCGGCCCATGAGCTCGTCGTCGGCGTAGAGGGCGGGGAGAAGTTGCAGGTAACGCCCCCGGGCCGACACGGCGATGGCCGAACACGCCGTCACAACGAGTTCCTCTCCTTCCGGACCCGTGGCCGTGACCAGCACCCGCGTCCGCAGGAGGAGGTCCTGCTCGGTGGGGGCGACGCGGGCCGTGACGGCATAGTCCCAGCGGCTGCCTGCCGGCACCTCGCGGTGGACTTCCCACCGATAGGTGTTAGTGCCGTCCTCCAGCGGCACAACCCAGGGCGTACCGTCAGGTCCGGATGGGGCGCTGTATGCGCTGGGGTCAAGGCCGGCCGGCACGCTGAGGCTCACGACCATGTTGGGCAGCGCCGCCAGGGCTTCGATCCGGGCATACAGTATGACCGATTCGCCGGGATAGCGCTTGCCCCCGTCGACCACGTGGGCGACGGTCAAAGGGGGCGTGTCTGGCATGGGCGTCTTGCTCATGGCTCCACCACCTGGACGTCGTGATCGAGGGAGCAGAGCAGCGTGTCCTCCGGCACGGCGAGGAAGCGCTCCTCTACCCGCAGCAACTCCTGGGCGGACCCCTGCTCGCCCGCCTCGGGAGACTTCCCCTCTTTGCTGGGAATCACCTCGCGCTGCCAGAGCTCCACCGCCAGCACATACTTGACGCCGGGCACGTGCTGGACCAGGTTAAAGATGTCGGTCGGATAGAGGTCCCGGCCAAAGGCCCAGCCGTCCCACCCCTCTCCCAGCACCTTTTCCACCTCGGGGTCAGCGGTGCCGAGCGGCAGGGGGCTGATGAAGCACCGCAGGGCCTCGTCGACGCGCGCCTTGACGACCTCGGGCGGGATGTACTCCGAGGGGGTGATCTCGACGTGTACCCGGACGCCGATGTAGCGTGGCTCGCGGATATACAGCGTGGTGGTCAGCAGGCGCATCGGGTCGAGGTAGCCGGCGATCTCTTTGCGCAGCGGCTGGTCGATGAACAGGCGCGAACGGTCGCCGGCACGCAGGGCATCGTAGGCCGACGGGACGACAAGCAGCTCCACCGTCCCGGGCGGAGGGGGGGTGGGGCCTTCGCCAGGGGCGAGGCACCGGACGCGGGCCACGGCCCGGCTGGCGGCGCGCGTCAGATCTTGATAGTCGCCGGCCGTGACGGCGCGCCGCTGGGCGCGCAGCTCGCGTCGGGCACGCAGCTTGATCTCCTCGAGGCTTTCCTGATCTCGCCCGCCCTCGGCGCGGACCAGGTTGGCGACGCGGTCCACAAAGGCGATGGCCGTGCGCAGGACCTGGAGCTTGCCGGCCGGCACGTTGCCGGTGCCGCCGCCGCCGTGCCGGTAGCTTGTGAAACGGATCATCCGGCCGGCCTCGGGGACGCGGCCGTACTGGCGCACCGTGCCGTCGGGTTGGCGGATGCTGGGGCCGAAAGCGACCTCGCCGGAGGCCGTGTCCAGGGAAAAGTGCCGATCGTAGCGCTCCGAGTCGGCGAAATCGGGTACGACCTGCCACGGGATAAAGACGGCCTCGCCATCCCGCTCTTCTTCCACCTCCACTGTCTCCCCCCGGCGCAGGCCAAGGACGGGCCGGTGCTTGAGCTGCACGATTTGCCCGGGGTCGCCGTTGCTCTGGCCGAGCGGCTCATCTTCCACGACGACGGCATGGGTGGCGCGCGTGGCGGCGCCCAACGTGTGGACGGCGAGCGCCATGATCCGCGGGGAGGCCGTGTACTTGCCTTGCTCCGGGCGGCGGGGTTCGAACCGGCAGCGTACCCAATAGGCGGCCTTGCCGTGTACGGCATCGCGCTTCATCTCTAGCGGAAAGTAGAGGACCAGGCTTCCGTTGGCGTTGTTCAACCCGCCGGTGGTATCTTTTTCCCGGGAGCGGACACTGGGGACGATCTCCTGCCACTTGCCGGCGCCCATGGAACACTCCCACACCAGCGGCGGATCCTCCCGGCGGATGCCGGTCCCTTCCGTCTCGTCGCACGCAAAGGTCAACCGCACGATGTGTCCGCTGATATCCTGGTTCTCGTCAAACCCCAGGTAAAAGGTCTCGCCGGGTACGGGCTGTTCCCGCCGAAACGGGACAAAAGGCTCGATCCCCAGGCGCGATAGATAATTCTTGTTCACGTCCGCCTCACGCCGGAGATGGACCAGTGCGGGCGCGGCGATCGTCAGCTTTTCGTCGGTCGTGAAGATAACCTCGGGCTCTTCCTCGGTCCGCCGGGTGGTGACCTCTGTTCCCTGGGGGACGGTGACGACGGTGGTGTCCTCGGGGCCAAAGGGGATCGGCGCCGACAGCCAAAAGGTCATCTCGGTGCGGGCGCTGACGGCCGGCTGCAGCTGGAAGCCATTCAACTCGAGAAACCGGATATAGTTCTTCTCCGGCACCCGGTTGAGGCGGTAGCCGAGCGTCTCGGCAATATAGGCAAAGAGCTCGATCAATGTGATGCCGGGATCGCTGAGATTGTAATCGGTCCACTCCGGGCAATAGTGGATGATTCGCCGGCGGGCCTCGTCGACGATTTTCTGGAAGCGCAGGTCATCCAGCATAGGCTCTGGCAGCGGCATCTTATTCTTCCTCCTCGCCCATCAAGAAGAACGGGTAGACAATGCTGCGTTCGTCGTGGGTATCCTTGATGCGGTAGCGGATCTCGACCAGCAGGGCCCCGTCGTGCGCGGGGTCCCGGCCGGCCTTGACGTCGATCAGCTCGATGCGCGGTTCCCATCGGGTGAGGGACTCTTGCACGAAAAAGGCCATCGTTGCTTCCGTGGAGGGGTTGATCGGCGCAAAGAGCAGTTCCCGGGCCCGGCAGCCGAACTCGGGCCGCATCACACGCTCGCCCGGCGATGTCGCCAGGATGATGCGGATGGACTGCTCGATGTCGACCTCGCCTCGGGCCAGGGCAATCTCGCCGCGCGAGTTAACTTGCAGGGGAAAGGCCAGCCCCTGGCCCAAGAACTCGCGGTTCCTGATGTTTTCCTCCATCCTCAACCTCCGATCACGACGGTGGGGCAGCCGGGCGGCCCCACCGTCGTGGTGAGTGGAATACCCGTGATGGCGTGCGCGCCGGCTACCATGCTCGTCACACGCGCGGCCGGCCGGCCGCCGATCAACACGGTCATGCTGCCCATGGTGATCGACCCGATGACCGTTGCGCCCGAGACCAGGTCGCCCACCACCGCGGCCGGCATCCCGCCGATCAGCACGGTGGGTACCCCCGGCCCCGTGATCGGGTCACCGGTCACTGTCATATCGCCTACCCGCGCCGCAGGAAACATAATCCGGTCTCCTTCTCCGCCGACTCGCTATCCACCACTGCACCTCGCCAAGCAGCTCCTAGTTGATCTTGACCATGGCGCCCTGCATCTGCAAGATCCCGCTGCTCTTGACCTCGGTCATCGCCTGGCCCTGGATCGAGACCTGCGTGCCCTGGATGTTGAGCTGGCCGTTGGCCTTGAGCTCCAGGTTGCCTGTCGCCTGCACCGAGATATTGCCCTGGCCCTTGATCGTGATGTGGGTGCCCTCGACGGTGACGTTGGTGCCGGCATCCGCCTTGATCGAAACGTTGCCCTTGCTCGTAACGGCCGTCTCACCGGTGCTGGTCGAGGTGACTTTGCCCTTGGCCGTGAGTGTGACGTCGGCCTCGATATTGATCGTCAGGGTATTGTCCTTGGAGCTGATAATGATCTCGTTCTTGGTCGTCTTGTCGCGGATAATGATCTGTTCTTCGCCCTGCTTGTCCCCCAGGATAATGACGTGCCCGGAGCGGGACTGGATGATGCGCTCGTTCACCTTGCCGTCGGCGACGACCTGGTCGCTCTTTTTCGGGGGCAGGTCCTTTTTGTGCCACAGCCCTCCCAGCACGTAGGGCTGGTTGAAATCGCCGTGCTCGAAGGCGACCAACACCTCGTCGTTGACCTCGGGGATGAAATAGAGGCCGCGGGTGGCGCCGCCGCCGGGGGCGGAGACGCGTGCCCAGTGGCTCTCCAGCGAATCGCTCAACCAGGGGTACTTGAGCTTGACGCGGCCCAGCCCATCGGGGTCGGCGTTGTTGGTCACGATGGCCGGGACAACGCCCGTCCACAGGCCGCGTCCATCGTCGGCACGGTCCTGCCCCCGCAGCATGTCAGTGAGGGTGTCGGGCCGGCGCCCGTGGATCCCAAAGTGCACCTCGTACTCCCCGGCGGTTGTCACGGTATGGGTCGCGCGGGTGATCAGATAGTTGCCGCTGAAGCGCGTGCCCACCAGCGAGATCTTGACAAGTTTGCCGGCCTTGACGCCGGGGTTGCCCAGGCAGACCCCCTCGGCCTGCACGAACTCGGCGCTGATCTCGTCCAACTGCGCCTGGGCCAGTCCCGTGGCCTGGCTGGCGACGAGGGCCGGGTAGTCGACCACGGCCGCGTCAGCCGAACCGCCAAAGGCGCTCTTGGCCTTGGCCCCCCCGCCTTCCGTCACGCCGCCCTGGTTGCTCGTGCTGGTGGGGCTGGTGGCCTCCCCTTTGACGAGCTGCTTCTGAGCGGGATCCCAGGAGGTCACGGTGCTCTTGTCGGCCTGGTGGGTCGCGGCGATGCGGGGACGGAAGCTGCGCAGGTTCGAGCCCCATTCCAGATCGACCGGCGTGCCCGAGGGGGCGTACTTTTTAAAGTAGAGGGTCGTGTCGTCCACGTAGAACTGATAGCCCAGCCGCTCGGCCAGGCTGCGCACGAACTCGGCGTCGTTGATATTGTTTTGCCAGGCATGCTCGTGGGTGACCGAGGTGGCATCGGTGCTGGCGCTCAGGCCGGCCTCTTGCGCGATCTTGGCGACGATGTCGCTATCGGTCATGTTGGCAAAGACGCGCGTCTTTTTGCCCCGGTGGAGGCGGTGGGACTTGGCATACCCCCGTACGGTAAGCCGGATTTCGTGGGCCTCGGTGAATTCGGGCTCGATCGCGGCAATCTCCCCTTTGAACAGGAGCACGGCGGTTCCGCCGCCTGGCGGCGGAACGTCCACCTGCAAGGACTTGCCCAGGCCAAAGGTCTCGCTGTCGATAGGGGTGGAATCGGTCAGCGTCAGCTGCAGGGCGCACATGTCGGGCAGGTGCAGGTTGCTGTCGACGACGAGCTCCACGATGCTGTTCTGCAGCTTGGCGTCGATGGCCTGTCCATCGACCTTGATGACGAAACTGGCAATGGTGGCAGTCTTGGCCTTGGGATCCATGAGCGCTCGCTCCTGGCCGCGCTAGGGCAGCGGGGTCAATTTCAGCACCTGGCCTGGGTACAGGTCCCAGGGGTCGGCCAGATCGTTTGTCTGCGCAATGTGTCGCCACTGGGCCGAGTCGCCGTACTCCCGGTAGGCGATCCAATCCAGGCGCTCTCCCTCCCGCACGATCCACATCTTGCGGGCCTCGCTGCGCGAGGTCGGGTTCTGTGCCTGGGTGGCCTCCCCCACCTCGTTGATGGTGAGCGAGGCCTTGGCACGGATCGGCTTGCCGCTTTCGAGAAAGAGAGTGTAATCCACCTTGACGTTCGTCACGACCCCTTTGACAAAGGTATAGCCGCCGGCCCAGTCCTTGTCTCCCCATTCGAAGCGGCAGTAGGGCGGCTGCTCGACGGCGTTGCCGTCCTTGTCGGTGCCGGACTCGACCTGGAAGAAGCTGAAGAGAAACTTGGTATACTTGGTGCGGACATCCTCACCCGTGTCCGATGTATCGAAAATCAGAGTCACGCTGAGCGACCCCGAACCGCCGCCCGAAAAGATGTACCGGGGCAGGCTGTTCTGGGGGACTGTCCGGGTGGTCCAGGAGGCCGAGCGGCTGTAGCTCAACGTCTCGGGGTTGAAGAGACAGTCCTTGGACTCGCTCTCGGTCCCATCGGCTTTAATTTTGACGATCTTGGCCTTGGTGAGCGCCATCGGCTTTTCTCCTACAGATTCATCGGGTAAAGAGTCGTTCCCGCTCGACGGCCAGGAGACGCTTGATGATCGGATAGATCTGGCGGGCCAGCTTGTTCAGGTCCATCGCCGGCTCTTCGGCCTCCGTTTGCTCTGCGGTCTTGGGCGGCGTGGCCTCGGTGGGGGCACTCGTCGTGGGCGCCTGCTGCTCCTCTCGCTGGAGCGACACCGGGGCGCGCAGGACCGGGGCCAGCGGCAGTGGCCCGGAGGGCGACACGGCGGCAGATGCTGCGGGGCCCGGCCCTGCCGAGGGCGGTACGCTGCCCGCCTGCACATAGCGGGCCGGCCAGGAGGGCAGGGGCAGCGCTTGGCCGGCGCCCACTTTCTCTGCCGCTGGCTCCGGCGCCCGCTGGACGCGCGCCTGCGGCAGGATGGCCATGGCCGTGTCAGCCGGCTGCGGCAGGATCTGGCGCGGCACGCGGGAAAGCGGCGCGCGCGGCGGCGTGACGGGCAGGGGCCCGCGCGAGGAAGAAGCGGATAGGCGAGCGGCTCCAGCGGCGGTCGGCTCCTCCGCGGCGCCCTTCTGGGGGAGCGGCCGAACCGTGAGGTGCGGTGGCACTTGTTCGGTCTTGGATGGGGCCTCGGCCGGCCGGCGTTGGATGGCCGGCGGCAGTGGCGCCGCAGTCGGTTCGACTGCCGGGGGGCCGCGAAAAGCGCGCGGGGCCGCGGGGCGTGGTGGAAGCTCCGGGGAAGAGGGCTCCGCCGGCAGCCCCTCGGTCGGCGCGGCCGCGGCGGGCGGCTCCTGGCGGGCTCGCCGGACCGCAGGGTGCAGTGCGGATTCCGGCAGCGTGATCTCTGCCTCTGCGCTGGGCGGAACGGTAGCCGGAGTCCGCTGCACGGCCGGCTGCGGCGCGGGCTCTCGCGGTTCAACCGGTGCGGCCGCGGTGGGCGGCCCCTGGGGGGTAGGCTGGACCGCGGGATGCGGTGTGGATGCGGGCAGCGCGATCGCGGGCGTCTCCTCCGCGCTGGGCGGAAGGGCTGCCGGAGCCCGCTGCACAGCCGGCTGCGGCGTGGGCTCTCGCGGCTCAACCGGCGTGGCCTCCGCGGGCGGCTCCTGGCGGGCCCGCCGGACCGCGGGATGCGGTGTGGATTCGGGCAGCGTGATCTCTGCCTCTGCGCTGGGCCAAAGGGCCCCCGGAGCCCGCTGCACGGCCGGCTGCGGCGCGGGCTCTCGCGGCTCAAGCGGCGTGGCCTCCGCGGGCGGTGCCTGGGGAGCCCGCCGGACCGCGGGATGCGGTGTGGATGCGGGCAGCGCGATCGCGGGCGTCTCCTCCGCGCTGGGCGGAAGGGCTGCCGGAGCCCGCTGCACGGCCGGCTGCGGCGCGGGCTCTCGCGGCTCAACCGGCGTGGCCTCTGCGGGCGGTGCCGGGTGGGCTGGCCGAACCGTGGGGCGCAGCGGGAGCTCTGGCGGAGGGGTCTCTGTCGGCGCCGCCGCGCTGGGCGGAACGGCCGCCGGAGTTCGCTGTACAGCCGGTCGCGACCGGGGCTGCACTTGGGCCGGCGGGACGGGCCCGCTGATGAGCCCTTCCGCGGCCCAGTCAGCCGGCCCGGTGGCAGAAGGCTCCACGGGGGTCGTCTCCGGAAGGCGCTGGACGGACTCCGCGGGTGTCTCCGGGGATGTGCGGCGGGCAGCGGGGTGCAGTGGCGGCTCCGCTGGAGCAGCTTCGGCCGGCGCAGTGGGGGGTTCGATTGTGCGAGAGCTCTCCGCGGGCCGGCGCTGCAGGGTTGGGGGGGGCGGAGAAACCGGTGAAGGCTCGAGCACCGCTGCGGTAGGTTCCATGGGTGGCTGCTTCGTCGGCGGCCCCTGGGGCGCAGGCCGGGCCGTGGGGCGCGGCGGCTCTTCTGCGGATACCCCCTGCGGGAGGGGCGGGGTTTCTAGCGGGGGTGGCAGTTTGGTCTGTGCCGGCGGTGGAAAAACAGGTTGGCGGACAGGCGCTGCGGCGGTCGGCTCCGCCGGAGGCGCCTCGGAGCGGCGCTGGATGGCTGGCGGAGGCGGAGCAGCGACAGAGGGATGGATGAGGGCCGCTGCTGGTTCCCCGGCCGCTTGCTCCGAGGGCGGTTCTCGAAGAGTGCGTGGGGCCGCGGGGGGCAGCGGCAGATCCTGCGGCGGAACCTCTGCCGGCGTTTCCGCGGCCAGCGGGACTGCCGTCGGGGTCCGCTGTACGGCCGGCGGAGGAGCCGTGACGCGCGGTGCGAGCTCGACCGGCTCGGCCGGCCGCCTCTCTGTGGCCGGCGCCTGCGGGACATACGGGGCCGCGTGGTGCAGCGGCAGCGTGGGTGGCGGGGACTCTGCGGGCGGGACCTCTTCCGGCCGGCGCCCGGCGGCCGGCCCTTCCGCAGGCGGCTCTGTGGGGAGGGGAGCGGCCTCGGGGAGGGGCTGGAGGGCCGAAGGGGTTGGGGCTGCCGCAGACACACGGCGGGGCAGCTCCGCAGGCGGCTGTTGCCCCGGGATCTCGGGGAAAGGCCGCGGAGCCACGGGCTGCGGCGGTGGTTCCGGCGGTTCGGCTTCGCGCGGAACCCGTGGGAAAACTGGCGGCCGCAGGGGCGCTGTCGCGATCGATGCGGCGACCGGTGGCTCTTCCGGCGGCGCGTGCGGCGCGATGGGGCGCGGCGGCAGCTGAGCCGGCATCCTGGCGGCGGGCTCTTCCGCCGGCGGTTCCCCCGGGACGGTTTCGGGAAGGCGTTGGACTGGAGGCCGGACTCGAGAGCGCGGTGCGGCCACGGGAGGGAGGGTCTCGGCCGGCCCTTCCTCGGGCAGCTGTATGGGTGGGGGGACGTCTCCGGCAGCGCGCTGGACGGCCGGCGGCAGTGAGCGCTGGGCTGGCGCGTCCGGTCGGGTCGGGGCGGGGCGCGCCGAGGGAGGCAACTCGGCTGCCACCGGCTCGGCGTCCAGCCACGGTTCGGCGTCCAGGTCTTGGTCCCCCTGCGCCGGCGGGACGATCTCTTCGAGTTTGCGCCGGACGATGCGGCTGGTCGCTGGGGAGGCCGGCCGCGGCGGAGAAACGGGGCCGGCGGGGCGCTCCGTGGTGCGCTGTACGGGGGCCCGCATTTCCGGAGCAGGGGGGCCACCTGGCGGGGCAAGGGTCTCCAGATCCGGTTCTTCCCCCGCGCCCGGCAGCGGCTCTGTTCCGGGCAGCTCCTGCACGTGGGCGAAGCGGCGCACCCGCCCTCTCCCCGCAGCCGGTCGCTCCGTGTCGATGGGCGGCGGGGTCACCGGTGCGGGGCGGGAGGATACGGGCGCGGCTTGCCGCTGCACCGTATCGGCCTCGTGCAGGGCTTTCTTCCTGGATTCGAGCTGTTCCCGGAGGATCGGCGGGAGGGAGGGCAACTTCTCGAACCAGTCCGAATCGGGCTTTTCTGGGGCCTCGGATACCCCGGGCGCTCCGGCGAGCACCAGCTCTGGGCGGCTGTGCCCGTCAACCGGCATCGGCTGGGGCATGAGCCGGCTGGCGGGAGCGGCAAACCGTTCGATGATATCGGCGGCGCGCTGATCCATGACGACGACCGGCATCCGCTGAACGTGCGGTTTCCACACCGTGCCGCGTTCCACCGTCCCCAAGGCATGGTTGGCCATGGTGCGGGCCGTGGCGATCGTCAGGGCCGGCCGGCGCCGGGACGACACACCGATGCCGGAGGCAGGTTCGGCCCCCGCCGGCAGTTCCAGGGCACGCTGAATCCAGCGGGAGAGCGTCTGCCGGGTGCGCTGCAGCCGGCCGATGATCCGCCTGGCCAGGGGGCTGCCCTGGTCCGGATCCGCCCGAGGGGGCGTCGTATGGAGGGGTGTGCTCGATCCGTCGTCCATCGCCGTGCCCCAAGTCATTTCAGCTCGATGCCATGATGCGCTAGCTCCAGCGTCTCGATGGCTGCCGTACTGTCGCCCGCCCGCAATTCCGGCCCGGTCCACTTGACCGGAAAAGCGTTGCGCACCCACCAGACCCGGATCGACTGCCGGCCTTGTGACCCGGTGCCGGCATCGATGAGGGTGATGGTGATGTCCCGCTTTTCGATCTTGCAGTCGTGGAGGCCGACCATGAACCAATTCCAAAAGTCGTTGGCCGTCGTGACCCCGTGTTTCAGAACAATGTTGGTGTGCTCGATACGGCCCGGCAGAGTGTGGACCAGGTCGTTGAGCCCGCCCTCACGGACCTGCTCGGTCTTGCGCTGCGCGGTCAGGCCCGTGCACTCGGTGAACGCCGCCAGTGTCTGTCCACCGGTGCTCCACTGGACCGTGAATCGAAAATTGGGGGCGGGATCGGACAGCGACTTGGATTGTCCTGAATTGGTGGGGACCATCGCCTCGACTCCTCTGGCACCCGAGAGTGGGTGGCCTTTGGTTTGCTAAAGTGACGGCGTCACGCACGAATGTCTTGAGGGGGCGGTCACCCGAATACGAACGCCCATGGCGGCCTCTATCTCGTGCGAACCGGGCCGAGCTGTCCTCGGCGGTCAATGGAAACGCTGCCGTTCGCACTCGATCCATAGATCGGTTTTGACCAGTTCCACGACCTTGACGCTCAACGCCGGCAAGTCGACGGCGCTTTCTCGCTCTTTCTTCGGCTGCCCCTCCTCTTCTTCGCCGCCCTCGCCGCCCTCGCCGCCCTCGCCGCCCTCGCCGCCCTCGCCGCCCTCGCCGCCATAGGCGAGTTCGAGCGCCTCGACGGCGACGGCACTATCGCCGGCCTTGAGTTCTGGGCCCGACCAGCGGGACGGAAAGGCGGCGCCAAACCACCACGTCCGCGCGTTCTGCCACTGACCTGCTGTCGTTGCGCCGGCCTCGGGCACGATAATGGAGATGTCGCGCCGCTCCACCTTGCCGTCGCGGAGCCCCTTTTGGAACCAGTCCCAGAGCTCGGTGGAGAGAATGACGCCGCATTTCAAAGTGATGCTGCCCCGCTCGACGTTTCCGGGCAGTGTATGGACATAGTCGTTGAGCCCGCCCTCGCGAACCTGCTCGGTCTTGCGTTCGACGTTCAGGCCGGAGCACTCGGTGAATGCTCCCTGCACGATGCCACCGATCTCGATCAGATAGCGGAAGGTGGTCGACGGGTCGACGGTCATGGGCTGCCCTGGGTGAACCATCTTGCCTGGCGACGCGTGCCCCACTGCCCGCAGCGCCCCGGGCCAATCAGCTTTGCGCTTCGTTCAGCCTGCGGTTGATCCTGGCAATTTCCTCTACCCACCGCTGCCGTTCGGTATGCTCCAGGTTCAGGATCTCCTCGCGCGGCCAGTGCAGGTGGTAGGCGATATAGGCTACCTCCTCGTGCAGGCGGTCGAGGGGGTAGCCTACGATTCCCCCCCCAGTTCGGCCAGGTCGAGCTCGAACTGGTTCCGGCACGCCGGGCAGGTGACGGGAATGCTGGACGTGCCCTTTTCGTTGACCTGGCGGTAGAGCTCTTGCAGGTAGGCCAGGTCGGCGGCAAAGAGGTTTTCGATGACGGCGGTGTTGATGGTCTGGAGTGTGCCCAGGCGCGTGACTACCCGCGACAGCAGGATGATGACCAGGTAGGCCTGGTTGGCGCGCACACGCGGATCGCGCAGCGGGGCAATCTCGTCCATCGCCGTGGCCAGGCGCATCGTGCCCGCGCGGTGCATCGTGCCCTCTTCGTCCACGTAGCCAATCGGGAGGGAGAAGTCAAACTCGGTTTGAACGTTCATTCACGATCTCCTCCCCATCCGCGGGGGCGCGGTGCGCGGCGCGCACCGTGCCCCTGCGGTGGGGGTATCCCAGGGAGGGGACTATTTCTTGCGCGTCATCCCCTCGTGGACAATCGCCAGCTCTTCGACGCCCAGTTCGTTGCTATCCGACTTGAAGGTGGGACCGCTCAACTTGGACGGCCAGGCGCGCGTAAACTCCCAGCGCGAGACGTCGTTGTAGTCACGGTCCAGCATAACGATCGAAACAGAGGCGCGAGCGTCGCCGACCTTGCCGTCGATGACCAGCTGCCGCCACTCCCAGAACGACATGTCCTGCGTAATGCCGCGCTTCAGCGTCACGTCGCTCCACTTGAGGCGGCCGGGGATCTTTTGAATGATCTCCTTGCCATCGACGACGGCCTTGTGCTCGACGATCTCGTTCTCCGAGCCAACGCCGCTGATCTCGGTAAAGTACCCGACGCACTGGGTCTTGCCGGATACCTCGACCCGGAACTGAAAACCCAGAAGGGGTTCGTGAGCATCCTGTCCTGATGAACGTCCCATGGAATCCTACCTCCTTGTCCTTACTGCCCAGCCCATTGGCTGATGCGGAAGATGACGAACTCGGCGGGCTTGACCGGGCACAGGCCGATCTCGATGATCAGCCGGCCCAGGTCGCGCGATGCCGACGGGTTGAGCTCCTCGTCACACTTGACGTAGAACGCCTGCGCGGGCGAGAGGCCAAAGAGCGCCCCGTCGCGCCAGACGACCGTCAGAAAGTTGGAGACGTCGCGCACGACCTGGTCCCACAGCTTGGGATCGTTGGGCTCGAACACGACCCACTGAGTGCCGCGCTCGATCGACTTCTCGACCATGTTGAACAGGCGGCGGACGCTGAGGTAGCGCCAGGCGGGGTTGCTGGAGAGGGTGCGCGCGCCCCAGACGCGGATGCCCATCCCGGGGAAGGCGCGGATGCAGTTGACGCCGATCGGGTTCAGGACGTCCTGCTCGCCCTTGGTCAAGACCTGGGCCAGGCCGGTGGCGCCGCGCACGACCTCATTGGCCGGGGCCTTGTGCACGCCACGGGTGGCGTCGTTACGGGCCCAGATGCCGGCGACGTGGCCGGAAGGCGGGATCAGCTTGGGCCGGTTCGTGACCGGGTCGCTGATCTCGATCCAGGGATAGTACATGGCGGCGTAGCTGGAGTCGTAGCCGGTGACATCCTGGCGCCACTTTTTGGCCTGCATGGGGGAGAGGCCGGGTGGGGTGTCCAGGATGGCGACCCGTCCACCCATGAGCTCGCAGTGGGCGATCATCATGGTCTGGACAGCTTTGATCACGGCTACGTCCACCGACTTTTGCCCGGGCATCGGGGTCATCAGGTCGGGGACGACGAGCATGGTGGCGTCGTCGAGCTGCTGCAGCCCTTCGATGCCGGTGCGCTCGACAATGTCCCCCTGGAACTCGGAGGGGGTTGGTGCGGCCAGGAGGTTGGTCTCGATGGCGAGCGCCTGCTCCTGGGAGCGCGGCCAGGCCTTGGCCAGGGTAGCGCCCTCGGGGAGGAGGACATCGATGAACTGCGGCTTGCGGCTGTCCTTGAAGGCCACAGCGACGCGCTTCTTGCCGCCGTCGTCGACTTCCTCGACCAGGCTGACATCGGGCACCACTTCCTTCACCTGCCAACCGCCAGAGACGCGCTCGCGCTCGACGGTGATGGTAAAGGCCGGCGGGCCGGCGGCCACGGCGCCCTCTTCCGCAGGGGCGCCTTCGGCCGGCGCCTCTTTGCCCTTGCGCGTGGGGGGGGTGGGGAGCTCGGGGGCATCGACGCGGACGCGGTACTTGAGCCCCTCAAAGCCCGCCTGCCGGGCGCGGACGAGCAGCTGCGGCTTGCCGTCGGCGTTCAGGAGGGCCGCCTGGGCCCTGGGGATCGCCCGCACGCTGACCACATAGGCGCGGGTGCCGCCGTTGAGAAAGTAGCCGTAGACGGCGTGGGGCAGGTAGGCGCCGTCCACGAACTGTCCAAACTTTTCCACGTACTGGCTCCAGTTGGTGACCAGCTGTGGTTTGCCCAGGAGGTCGGTCGTGAGCGTTTCGCCGTCGAGTTGCTCGATCAGCTGGGCCTTTTCGCTGAAACCGATGAACACGGGCATCGCGGTGCCAACGCCCTCAATCGGCTTGGGCCCGCGATCCACCTCTTCTACATAGACGCCAGGCGAAAGATACTCGGGCATGGGATATCCCCCTTTGTGCTGTTATGACGACGGTGCGAGACCGTCACGGTGTCCGATTGTAGCACAGTTCGATAGAGACCTCCTTTTGGTGATCGGGTATCGGGTATCGGTGATCGGGTATCGGTGATCGGGTATCAGGTATCGACATGCAGATAAGGTTTTCCCAATAACCAATAACCAGTAACCGATCATCGACCACCAATCACCTTTCTTTCATTCTCCTCCTTTCGCCGGTGGATCGGCGTCACTTGAGCTCCAGGTCATAGTTAGCGGATGGCACGACGAGTTTCTGGCGGGCCGGCCGGCCTCCGTCGGCCGTGACCTCCAGGGTGTATTCTCCGGCCCGCAGCCGGCCGATGGTGAAATGGCCGTCGGGTTGCACCGGCACTTCGAGGCCTGCCTCGGCCAGGACGAGGCGGACCTTGTCCAGCGGATGTTTCGTCAGCACCTGGCCGCCGACGGCCCAAAAGGTCTCGACCGGATGGGCCTCTTGGAGCATTTCCCGCCCGGCGGGGGGCTCGGCGGCGCCAAAACGCAGTTCGCGCGTGCGCACGAGCGGCCCCGTGATTGGCGTGTACGGGTCGAGCGCCATGGTAATCACGCAGGTGAGCGCAGGGCGGATCTCGTTGTCCATCGCGCTCCAAAAGTCGGATACGTTGGGCAGCGCCTCCTGCTGAGCGACCATCATCGTGATCTGTCCCGGCTGGCCGCGCAGGCTCTCGGGCAGCACCTCCGGGGGCATGTACGGAAAGCGGAAGAGGGCCATCAGCGCCCGCGTCAGCAGGCGGTGCTCATCCTCCGGTTCCTGGGCCCAGGCGGTGATGAGGTAGTACAGGTCTACTCGCACCGGCTTGCGCTTCTGGACGACGGTGCCGTCGTCGCGCCGCTCGATGACTTCCCATGTGGGCTGCGGAACGCGCAGCTTGGTGTTCTCGTGCACCCGGTCCAGGAAGAGGTTCAGCGTCGGCCGGCTCAACCGGGCGGACCACTCCCGCTTCGGCTGCTCGAACTTGATGTCGATCTCGCTCTTTTTGATCGGCAGCTCACGGATGAGCAGCCGTCGCAGCGCTTCGTCCAAATCGTCGATCATGGCTGCCTCCGTCCGAGGCGTACGGACCCTTGCCGCCTGGCCCAGATCGCGACCAGGAGGCCACCCACCAGATTGCCGGCCGCGACCGCCATCACGCTGCCCCACGGCAACTGCGGTGGAATGGCCAACGCCAGGGCCACGGCGTCCAGGCGCGGCCGGATCATGGCCGCCACGGTCGTCGCCGGGCCCACGAAAGCAATGCGGGCCAGAAAGGCGCCCAGGGCGGCCGGGACCACCGTCACGGCCAGGGCCCAGCCCCATCGCGCATATAGCTCGCGATCCTGGTCGCCAAAGGCGACGACGGCGATCCACAGGCCCAGGGGCAGCAGCACAGCCTGGGACAGGTAGCCCCGGGCGATGTAGGTGGCTGCCGTGGCCGTGTCGCCGGCCGCCAGCCCGACGAACAGCCCGCCGAACAGCCCCGTCACGACGGCTGTACCCAGCAGTCCGGCCACGTGCCATAACGTTTTCTTGGCTGCCTTTGCGGTCATCGGTTCTCCACGCCGCGCTCTGGACGGGTCGGCCCTCCCGGCCGCTGCCGGGTTCACGCCGCCGTCTTCTCCTTCTGCGCCTCTAGGTCCGCGAACACCTCAGCTTCCTCCGTCACGCCGGGCAGCTGTTCCAGCAGGCCGTACACGAGGCGGGACATGCTGCTGCCCATATGGATCGTCCCCGCGGTGGCCTCCTGCTCCGGGCCGGCCTTGGGCTTGGAGAATTTGGCCTTGATCTCGGAGAATTTCTTCGAGATCGACGAGGCCAGGCCCGTCACCTTGCCCACGGACTTGCGGATGCCGGCGGTGCGGGTGTGAAGGGCACCGGCCAGGTCGGAGAGCTTTTCCCCGGCCTTCTTCCGGGCCTTTTCCATCTCGTTCGCGGTGAGCTGGAGGCCCGTCGAAACCGCTGTCTTGGCCGCCGTGGCTTTGGCCCCAATCGCCTCTTTGGCCTCGCCGGCCTTGGCCGCGACCGCTGTTCCGGCCGCATAGGCGCTCCAGGGGACCGTCTCGGTCGCCCATGCCGGGTGCGGCACACCTACCTTGTGGCCGCCGATCCGGAACCCGTGCGACTCGCGGGGCTTGTAGGCCTCGTGGAACTGGTCCGTCTCGGTCCGTTCCTTGTAGGCCAGGCCGCGGGGGGCGATCTTTTCCCCGGCCTTGGGGGGCACGGCCTTGCCGGCAATGTCGAGGCCTGTTGAGATGCCGGTACCGGCGATGGGGATCCAGAGGGCCTTGTCAACCATGCCGCCCTTGGCGAATTTGGCCGCCTCGCCCCAGCCCTCGGTAAGGCCGATGCCGCCCACCTTGACCCCGATGCCGGCGGACTGGGCCCCGGCCGTAATCGTCTCGGTGATCGCGGTGGCCGCGGTTTCCATTCCTTCTTTCGCCAGTTGGGATCGGAAGCGCTCGTTCCGCAGTGTCTTGAGCCGGATTGCGTTCCAGATGGCCAACGTGCCGTTGAGGAGCGCGTTCAGGCCCGTCAAGCCTAATGCGATATAGCCCAAGATGGTCGAGGCCATGACAAAGGGGGCCGCGGCTGTTCCCAGGGAGGCGGCTCCCAGCAGCGTGCCTACCCCGGTCGAGAGCAGCCCCAGCGCCCCGGCCAGGTCACGCAGCGGCACGACGGCCAGGGTAGAAACCCCTTTCAGGATCGCATAGAACATCGAAGCGCCCCGGTTGCCGTACAGCGAAGATCCGCCGATTGCCTCCAGGCGCAGGAACTGGGCCTTGCTCTTGGAAAAGATATTGGTGATGTGGACGGTCGTGCTGTAGCCGCCTGGGCGGTCCTTGGTCTCGACACCCATCATCGTCAACGTGGCCGTCTGCAGGGCCACGTTCGCCACCTTGGAGCCGATGAGCTTGGCCATGCCGTAGGTGAAGAGCCGCTCGCTGCGGCCGGTCTCCCGCACCGCGTTGGCGTCTCGGGTCACGGTGTTGCGCAGTTTCACACCCGCCTTTTCCTCGTGCGCGACCTGCCGGACCTGGGCGCGGTGGGCCGGAGTAATCGGCCTGGACGCCTGCGTTGTGTCCCGCAGGTCGTCGTACGTGACCCCGGCCCGATCCAGGTAGTCGCGGAGCGTGGTGGCCGACTGCTGGGCCGCGGCCGTACGCGCCTCGGCCTTGGGCTTCTCTGCCTGCAGGTCCGCGATATAGGTCGAGAGGCTGGCGATCTCCTGGTTGAGCTTGGCTCTCTGCTCGTCGGCAGTGCCCTTGATCTTGGCCTTGATGCCGCTCGTCTCCCTGATTGCCTGGATCGCCGCCTGTTTCTCCTCCAGGTCCTTCATCGCCGTCTCGGTGCGGCTGTCGATCTCGATCTCGTCCTGCTCGAGAAAGAGGGCCTGTTTTTGCGTCAGGTGCTCGTGGGCATCGGCCGCGTGCATCAGGTCGGCGGCGTAGGCGGTCAGGCCCTCCGGGGGCAGGCTGTCCGCGGGTTGCCAGGCCACCGGCTCGACTTCGTCCTTGAGCCCCTTGTGCAGCCCCTCAAAGAAGCCGCCGACCGCGTGGGCCTTTTCTACGGCTACATCTTTGACGGCCGCCCCCACGTTCATCGCCCCGTAGGCCGCCACTTGCCCGGCGGTGCGGGCACCCCCGGCGACGGTGCGGCCGGCCGAGGCGATGTTCTGCCCGGCTGTGTAGGCGCCGGCGATCGCCAGATCCCTGACGTCCCCCCCGAGAGCGGCCACTTTGCGGCCGGCCGACGCCACGCCCTCGGCCACCTCGTGCCCTGCTCCCGCGATCGCGCGCCCGGCCCGATGCATCCGGGTCCGTTCGGTGCCGGTGCCGACGCCGCGACCGAGCAGGCCGGCGCCGTGAGCGCCCCGCCGGGCCTCCTCGCTGACCGCGCCGGCGGTCCAGACCCTTTGGATATCCTTGGCCGGCGAGAGCGGGGCCCGGCGGGCGCCCCCCCCGCCCGTCTGCTGGATGACGTGGACCAACTCATGGGCCAGCAGCCGTTTGCCGGCGCTCGATCCCGGGTTGTAGCGGCCGGCTCCGAGGTAGATGTTCTGCCCGTGGGTAAAGGCCTGGGCTTGCAGTGCCCGGTTCATGCTGGCCGACTCGGCGTCGGTATGCACGCGCACGCCGCTGAAATCTGCACCAAAGCGCGGCTCCAGGGCGGACCGGACGGCCGTGGAAAGCGGCGCCCCGGCACCTTGGCGTGCCGCCAGGCGCGCCTCGATCGCCGGGCCGGCCTCGAAACCGCGGCGATTGTCGATTCTAGATTTCGGATTTTCGATTGCCGATTTCGTCTGGACCTCTTCCTCCTCCGCCTGGCGCTGGAGGGGCATGGTCTGGACCTCTTCCTCCTCCGCCTGGCGCTGGAGCGGCATGGTCTGGACCTCTTCCTCCTCCGCCTGGCGCTGGAGCGGCATGGTCTGGACCTCTTCCTCCTCGGCCTGGCGCTGGAGCGGCATGGTCTGGACCTCTTCCTCCTCCGCCTGGCGCTGGAGCGGCATGGTCTGGACCTCTTCCTCCTCCCCCTGGCGCTGGAGCGGCGTGATCGCCGCAGTCAGCGGCAGGGTCTGGACCCCTGCGATTGGCGATTGTCGATTGCCGATTTTCGATTGCGGCTGGACCTCTGCTTCCTCTTCTTGCCGCTGTACGAGCGGTTGGGCCTGGACCTCCTCTTCCTCCTCCTGCCGCTGGAGACTTTGCGCGGGGGCCGGGGCCGGCGCGTTTGCCAACACCTGGTCGGCAATGCGGTCAGCTTCCTGCTCGTACGCGTCGCCGGCCGGCCCCACCATAAGGCTGGCCTGGAGGCGCGGCCGGCCCGTCCGGGTGGTGATCAGATTGTTGACGGCGCGGTTGCCGGCGGCGCGCTGGAGCGCCAGGATGTCGGCCGGCGGGGCCTGCCCGGGGTCGGCGACGGCCCGCTGCAGCACGGCCAGGTCGGCCGATTCGGCCTGCGTGACCGGGCCCTGGGGCGCCGGCGCGGCCGGCCGGCGCAGTCGCGTGCTCTCGGCCTTTTCCTTGTGACCCTGCATCCTGTCTGCCATTCGAGCTCCTTACGGGTTTGCCGCCAGCGCGCTGCTCATTGCCCTGGCGCCTCCAAGGGGGTCTGCGGCATACTGCCCAACCTGTCGATCGCCTGCACCAGGTCCTGCGCTGTCAGTGCCCGCGAACGCTCCCCGGTCCACAGGAGCATCTGGTCGCTGCCCGGATCGAGCCCGATGAGCAGCAGGCCGGGACAAGCCTCCAGCAAAGAGAGCGCCGCTTCGGGACAGGCCGCGGCGATGTCAAAGATGATGACGTCCGGCGCGAGTTCCGCCAACTCATGGGCTGTTGGCAGCGGCGGCACGAGCGGCACCAGATCCAGCCCCCGATACTGTCCCAGGCTCGAGCGCACGGCCTCCAGGATCAGGGACTGCCCGTATACCAGCACCCGTCGTCGTTGTTCCATCTCGGCACGCATCCGTATCGGACCTGAGCAGATGTCTCGCTCCAGTATGCCGCACAGGCCGGCCGGCCGCAATGTGCGCCCGAACAGAAAAAGGACAGTCGTGGTCCCGCCAGTGACTGTCCCTGGGTACAGTATGCCAGGGCAGCCTACCCGGCGAGGGTGCGCGAGTCCAGACCGATACGCCCGACATAGGCCAACACCTGGGCGCGATTCTCCAGATGGAGCCGTTTCAGGATCTCGGCCATGTGGTACTTGATCGTGCGCGTGCTCAGGCTTAGCTTGTCACCTACCTCTTTATACGATAGGCCCGTGGCAACCAGGGACAGGACTTCCCGCTGCCGTGAAGTCAACCCGGAGCCGGTGGGAGCCGTGGCCGGGGGGCTGTCGGGAGACTCCTGGGCCGGAGCGGGCCGGCGTGCAAACTCCTGCAGGAGTTTGGCGGCGAGGCCGGGGGAGAAGGGCGGGGTCTCTTGCTGCACCTGGTCCAGGCACTCGAGCAGCTCATGGATGTTCATGTTCTTGAGAAGATAGCCAAAAGCCCCGCTCTTGACGGCCTCGAACAGGTCCTTCTCCTCCGCCGAGGTGGTCAGCATCACGATCTTGGCCCCCGGCCTGTCGGCCTTGATGCGCCGCGTGGCCTCCAGCCCATCGCAGCCCGGCATCCGGATGTCCATAAGGATTACGTCCGGCTCGAGTTCCCGGGCCAGGGCGACGGCCTCCACGCCGTTGTGCGCCATACCGGCGACGTGAACCCCGTGCGCCGTCAGCAGGTTGGACAACCCTTCTAGCAGCAGATTGTGGTCATCCGCGAGCAGAACCTTCATGATGCCTCCACGTGAACTCGCCACCGATGGGCACCTGCAGGACAACCTGGGTGCCTGTGCCGGGCCGGGAATGGATCTCCAGGCCGCCGCCGATGTGGGCCAACCGCTCGCGCATATAGGCCAGGCCGAGGTGGCTGCCGCCGGCGGCGAGTTGCTCCGGATCAAAACCGCGCCCATCGTCGGCGATAAGGATTTGTGCCTGGTCCCCGGCCTGCTCGAAGGCGACTTGTACGCTGCGGGCGTGGCCGTGCTGGCGGGCATTGGTCAACGCCTCCTGGATGACCCGCCGCAGCTGGTCGCCCACGGCGGGCGCAAAGGCCTGTTCCTCAACTCCAGGGGGAATCGCCAGTTCGGTACAGATGCCGTAACGGTCCTGGAAGGCGGCGAGGTCTTGTTGGAGGGCCGTAAAGAACGACCGCGTGGGGGTGGTGCCGGCCTGGAGCGAGACGATGGCCGCACGGATGTCGGCGTGTGCGGATTGCGCAACGTCCACCAGGCGGGCGAGCTGGGCTTCGGCGATCGTCACCTGGCCGTCGCGGAGCCATTTGCCGATCGCCTGCGCCTGCATGCTCACATATCCGAGTACCTGGCCCAGGCTGTCGTGGAGCTCCCGCGCCAGGCGTTCGCGCTCCTGCTGGGCGGCCATCGCGTGCTGCTGTTCGATGAGCTGGGCCTGCGCGCGCTGCTGCTCGGTCACGTCGTGCAGCAGGACCAGGGATCCGATCGGCAGGCCGCGCCGGTCCGTCAGCGGCGAGATGCGCAGCGCATAGTGCCGTGCGGCCTCGCCTGTGCCGATATAGATCTCGGACTGCTCCGCCTGGGGTTCGGCCAACTGGGAGCGTAGTCCGGCGGGGCACGGAACGATCTGCGCCAGTTCCTGCCCCCTGGCCCGCGCCGCGGAGAGGCCCAGAAGCTTGGCCGCCGCGGGGTTCAGGTCGACGATCCGCTGCCGGGCATCCAGAACCAGCATGCCCTCCCGCATCTGTTCGAGCACGGCCGTGCGCGCGACCGGGATCGGGTCGAGAATGTGAAAGTAGAACAGCGCAATGGTAAAGATCACGGAGGAGACGATGAACGCGAGGATGGTGGGGTTCATTGGCGCCACGGGGTTTCGTTGGACGACGTCGAGCAGCGCGGCCGTGGCCGTCAAGATCTGGCTGCCCAGCATCAGCCCGGCCGGCCAGCGCTGCCGCGGTGAGCGCACCACCATCCAGGTCAGCACGACGATCCGTAGGGCTACCAGCAGGTAGGTGTAGCCGATCAATATCCAGTATCCGGCACCGTACACGGGGCGGAGGCCGGCGCCCTCCGCCGCGAACTCACGCCACATCCAATGATGGGAGCCGTTTGTGAGGATCAGCAGCAGCGCCAGGAGAGAGGGCCCGGCCAACAGCGCCAGCGTGCGGCAGGTCAGCCAGCGGCCGAGACCGGCGTACTCCACCACGAAGCAGAGCACCGCGGTGACGGCAGGGAGCGGCCATACGGCCTGGAACGTGATCCAGACAATCTGGGTGGACGCGTCGGCGGCCGCCAGCTCCAGCGCGGCGCCCACGGCCCACGGCGTGACCAGGAACATCGCCAGGGCGAGCGGCAGCGCACCGGCTACCGCGCGGCGGCGCCAGACGCAGTATCCGAGCGCCGCCATCAATACCGCGGAGGCGAGCATGGGCCAGACATAGGGAGTATATCGATACAACCAGTTCATCGTGAGAACCGGGTCCCGGCATCCCCCGTCCGGCCGCACGCCTCTGGTCGCAAGACAGCCGCCGACAACAGCGGGAATGCCCCATACATACCGGTCACCACCGGATGATGTCCTTGCCGCCAAGTGCGCGGCCTATCCCGCGCATCTTGCCCTTGAACCGGCCGGGCTTTTCCCACCCGGCCAGCTTGCCGCCCTTGGCCAGCGCCTCGCTCCGCGGCACCTCTTCGTCCTCTTTCTCGGCGCCGATGCCCAGCACAAAGGCCTGTAGCACGCCCTTGGCCTGCTCCACGGCAAAGGTAAACCCATCGCCGTTGGCGCCCTCCCGGTCGCAGTCGAACCCATCGTCCGGGTTGTCCTCGTTGTAATAGTGCGTTTGCGCGCCGGGCGGGGGCGGCGTCGCCTTGCGTGGGTCGTGCCCGGTGCCCGGCTTGCCGTCTCCGTGTGCGCCGCGGTCCTCGGCGGCGTGTAGGGCATAGGCCAGAATGGTGACGGCCTGCCGGGGGTTGCCGGTTGTGTAGGCCGCGATCGCGTTGGACACGTACTCGTTGACCTGTTTGATGTCAAGCGCGGCCCCATCCCCCTTGTACTTGCCGGCCTCGCCGTGGTTGGGCGCCTCGCTGCCCGACCGCCAGTACGAGTCGAGGTTGTCGTACGACTGCGCGATCTTTTGGGCCTCCTTGTCCTCCGCCTGCTGGCTGCGTCGCTCCTCCTTGCCCTCGGACAGCTCCTTTTCGTACCGCGACATGCCGACATGCTCGCCGACCCAGCCGATCCCCCGGCGCACCCCACGGCCCATGACCTTGGCCCCGTGGAGCATCCCTCTTCCCACCGTCTTGAATCCCTGGCCGACCTTGGCCCCGGCTTTGCGCCAGCCTTTCAGACCGGAGATGTGGCGTGCTTCCTCCTCCTCGGTCCTCGCGGTCTCTTCCGCTTCGATCTCTTCGGCCACCTCTTTGTCGATGCGGTCCATTCCGACTTTCTCGCCAATCCAGCCGATGCCGCGGCCCACGCCGCGCCCGATGCTCCGCACGCCGCGCGCCAGCCCCCGGCCGAGGCTGCGTGCGCCCCGGGCCATCGAACCCCACGCCTTCCAGGCCAGGCCATAGGCCTTGCCCGGGACAAGCGACCCCATCAGGAAGCCGGCCCGTTCGTCCATCGAGTCGGAATGCACGGCCAGGTATTCCCGCGCGCTCTGGCTGTACCAATCCTTGTACTTACCGTCGAGCTGGCTGAACGCCTCATCGGTGACCCGCTTGTGCTTGGTCCCGGGGCCCTTTTTGGCGAACAGCTTGGGGGGATCCCCCCACCGGGCGATCCGCCCGCTGCTGCCGCGCTGCTGGATGACGTGCGTTAGCTCGTGGGCCAGGAGGCGGTTGCCGGCGCTCGTGCCCGGGGAGTAGCTGCCCTCCCCCAGGTAGATGTCCCGGCCGTGGGTAAAGGCGCGGGCCTGCAGGGCGCGGTTGAGCTGGACCGCTTCGCCGCCGGTGTGCAGGCGCACGCCGCTAAAGTCGGCGCCGAAACGTGGCTCCATCTTCGCCCGGACCTCTGTGGGGAGTGGAGCGCCGGACCCTTTGAGCGCGGCCAGCCGTGATTCTATCGCCGGCCCGGCAGCGAAACCATGGCGATTGTCGATTGCCGATTTCGTCTGGACCTCTTCCTCGTCCTCCTGCCGCTGCAGGCGCTGGGTCTGGACCTCTTCCTCCTCCTGCCGCTGGAGCGCGTGCGGGCCGGGCGCCGCGGCCGGCTGCGGCCCGGCCACTACCAGCTCGGCGACCCGGTCGGCCTCCTGTTCATAGTGATCGCCCACTGGGCCGACCATGAGTTTAGCCTGGAGGCGCAGGCGAGGGCGTCCACTTCGGGCGATGATCCCGTTGACGGCCTGGTTGCCGGCCGTGCGCTGCAGGCCCAAGAGGGCTGCTGGAGCTGCTTGCTCCGGAGCGGCTACGGCCCGTTGGAGCGCGGCCAGGTCCGCGGCTTCGGACCGGACCGCCGGTTTCAAGCGCGTCAGCGCGGCCGGCCGCTGCTGGCGCACACCCTCGGCTTTTCCCCTGGCACCCTGTGCTTTCTCTGCCATTGTCTCCTCCTTGCCGCCTTGGGCAATGTCCCCTGGCAGCGGCCCGCTACTGCGACGAAGCCTTTTGCGCACAGTGCAAGGTAATGGCGAATAGCTTTTGCTCCGGCTCCAGATCGCATTCGCCGATGGGCTTGTCCGGCGGGCAGTTGGCGTCGGCCGCGGGGGTCCAGCCCACACTGGCGAGACACAGGGCTGCGCCCTTGCGGAACCCCGAGGCCATGCCGGTGGGGCCGCCGGCGGCATACATCATGTCCTCCGCCCAGCCCTGCTCTTGCAGCAGGATCCACAGATCCGCGGAGACCGCGACAAATTCAAAGTCGGCCCCCGTGCCGGTGACCGTCACCAGGCAGCCGGTGCCGCTGCTACCGTCGACGTAATCCTGGAAGGGTGCCTCGGACAGAACGGCCTCGACGCCCAGTTTCGTGGCCACGGCTGTCTGCAGCGCCGCGCACTCGGCCGGGGCCAGGGGTTGGAAGGCACCCACGACTGCGGCCGTGGAGGCGGCAGTGGGCGGAACGGCCGTGGGTTCGGCGGTGGGTGGGATCGCCGTGGGCGCGGCGGTCGGCTGTGCTGTCGGTCCGCAGGCAACAAGCAGGATAGTCATAAGGAGCAGAGAGAGCATGCCGCAAACCGGCTTCGCTGTGTTCATGTGGCCTCCTTGACGTTCGGACCCGGCCGATAACCCTGCCAGCCGCCGTATCTGCGTTTACCATCAGCCGGCCTGCCAGGTTCCCAGGGGCAGGTGCAAGTTCGAAATTCGAATTTCGAATTTCGACCCTACACCTGCATATCGGTTTCCTTGACCAACCGCCCCATCTTTTGCAGCTCCCGCCGCACGCCGTGCAGCAGGTGTGCCATACTCACCTGCCGGCCGTCGGCCGCGGCCAGGTACGCGGCGTTGACGATGCAGTTGCGGATGCCGCCGCCGGCCAGCTTGAAGCGGCGCGCCAGCAGCGTGAAATCCACGTCCGGCTCGCGCGGCACGTTGGCCGGGAAGAGCGTTTCCCAGATGCGCAGCCGGTACTCTTCCTCGGGAAAGGGAAAGTCTACGGCAAACTGCAGGCGCCGCGTAAAGGCCTCGTCCAGGTTTGCCCGCAGGTTGGTCGCCAGCACCGTCACGCCGTTGTAGGCCTCCATCCGCTGCAGGAGGTAGGAAATCTCGATGTTGGCGTAGCGGTCGTGGGCATCCTTGACCTCGGAGCGCTTGCCAAAGATCGCATCGGCCTCGTCGAAGAAGAGGATAGCGTTCGAGTGCTCGGCCTCGGAAAAGATCTGCTCCAGGTTCTTTTCTGTCTCGCCGATATACTTACTGACGATGCCGGACAGGTCGATCTTGAACAGCTCCAGCCCCAACTCGCTCGCGATAACCTCGGCGGCCATGGTCTTGCCCGTGCCCGGGGGGCCGGAGAAGAGCACGGGCACGCCGCTGCTGGCGACGAGCTTTTTGCCCACGCCCCATTCCTCCAGCACAACGGGCCGGCCGCGCACGCAGGCGACGATCTCGTGCAGCATGGCCAGGGGATCGTCGGGGAGGATGATGTCGGCCCAACCGTAGCGCGGCTCGATCTTGCGCGCGAGCGTGCCCAGGCGGGGGTTGGAGTGGACCCGCGCGGCCAGGAGCAGGTCGTGGTCCTGCACCGGCCGGCCGCGCTGGGCGGCGGCGTCGCGGGCGGCGGCGACGGCGTCGCGAATCTGGCCGGCCGTGAGGGCAAACTGGCCGGACAGGTTGCCCAGGTCCAACTGCCCGGCCTCGGGGATGTCGGACAGAAAGTACTTCCACAGCTCCTGCCGCTGCCCATACGTTGGAATGGCGAACTCGATCCAGAGCAGGCGGCGGTCGCGCTCGATGCCGCGGGTTTGCCAGGCGGCCTGCCCGGCGACGATGGCCAGACCGGGGTATTCGTACAGGCGCTGGGTCAGCTCCGGCGCAGGAGCCCCGTCCGTCAGGCAGGCATCCCACCCCTCCAGGCAGGGGATGGCGCCGGTGAGGCGGGCGTCGCGCAGCGCCAGGCGCAGGGCGCGGCCGGCCGGCACGTCGGCCTGGACGGCGGCCGCCAGGTCGACCGTGAGGAGCGGGCGGCCGGCCCGCCGCGCCAGCTGCAGGGCTGCGGCCCGCTGGCTGGCCCTGTCGGGGCCGTGGAAGGCGACCAGCGGCTTTTCCTCCGCCGGGAGGGCGGCCAGGGCAGTCCAGTCGAACGGTTCCAGGGGGACGGCCAGGAGCCTGTCGGCGCCCTGCTCCTGCGGATTGTGCAGGGTCGCGTAGGGGCCGAGGTCGGCGGGCGGCTGATAGCGGCCGAGCAGCCAGGCGACGAGCCCCTCGTCGACCGCCAGGGGCTGACCCAGGAGGGGTGGGGCAGCGGAGCCCGGCTCGGCCGGCCGTTCCAGAAGCGCGTGGCGGAAGAGGGGGGCATCGTCGCCAAAGTGGGCGAGTAGCGTCCAGCGCTCGGGGCCGGCCGCGCCCAGGATGTCCAGCACCAGGCTCGGCGTCGGGCGCTTGCGCGTCACGTCGTCCTGGAGGTAGCTATAGACCCGCTCGTAGCGCAGGTCGAGGGCTGGGGCCAGGCAGATCAGGAGCGCGTCGAGGTCGAAACGCTCCAGACCGAACGTTGCGGCCAACTGCAACAGGCGCAGCGCCTGCCCCTGGCGGCGGGCTGTCTCGACCAGGTCGGCGATTTTCCGGGCGGCTTTGTCGAGGGCCGCCTCGTATTCCTGGACCTCCGCAGGGGGCAGTGCCGCTGCCTGTCCCCAACCGGCCGCCAGGGGACGCTGCAGCAGCTTCTCCGCCTCGTCGTCGGAGAGGTGCAGGCCCCGAAAGGCGTCGCCGGGGTCCTGGCCGGCCTGCTGCCAGCGCCGAACCTGGTGTTGCAGCAGGATGTCCAATCGCGCGATCTCGGCGAACAGGTGACGCATATGCAAGCTGCGCTCTGGCGCATTCTGCGTGCTCATCGGCCTGATGCCTTTCGCTGCCCCGTGGTACGATAACCTGGATTCGGCTGCCTGGAGTTGGCGCGGCGGAGGAGCCAGGGTAGGGCAAGGGTGTGGTATGCGCCGCAAGATGCGGCAATCCTATTATACCGCGCTGGCGACAGAAACGCAATAGCGCGGCCGCGGCGGAGATTTGCCATGGACATGATACGCGGTCACCGTAAAAAAAACGTGAAACCTTGCGGCACGCGCCCACTTGACTTGCGCCGCCCTTGTTGTTATACTGCAAGCTGAAAGAAATCGGCACGGCCTGGTGTGCCGCACGATCCGCAGAGGAGAACGCCATGTTGGACAAAATCGCCATCTACCGCCGCCTCGTCAAGCTGAACGACGGCCAGGCTGTGCTGTTGCGCCCCCTGGTCAAGACAGACGAGGATCACCTGGTCGCCCTCTTCCACACGGCCACGGGGGAGGCCAGGCGCTTCCTGCGCAGCGATGTCTCCGACGAAGCGCTGGTGCGCTCCTGGGCGCAGAACATTGACTATACCCGCGTCCTGCCCATCGTCGCCGAGGTCGGCGGGCGCGTCGTGGGCGAGGTCTCTCTCCACTTCGGCCAGCGCTCCACCCGCCATGTCGCCGGGGTCCATATCTTTCTGGAGCCGGCCTACCGCGGCAAGGGCTTGGGTTCCATCATGCTAAAGGAAGTGATCGGCCTGGCGCGCCAGGCCGGCCTGCAGTACCTCTTTGCCGAGGTCGTCCTCGAACAGCACGAGGCTATCAAGGCGATCCAGAGCCTGGGGTTCAAGATGGAAGCCTCCGTCCGCGACTATTTCATGGACGAGGACGGCAAGATGCACAATATCGTGATCCTGATGCTGCAGCTCCATCCGGAAGCGTCACACTACGAGTTCTGACCCTGACTTCGGCTGCGGATACGCGGAGCGGCTCAACGCGCCCTGGCTGCGGGTTGTCCCCAGGGTCTCCCTCCTGGCCCCCAGATGCGTAGAGCGCATCATAGATGCCGCGCCAGCCGCCGGTAGGCTGCGCGCACCTGCGCCCGCATCCGCGAGATGGGGCCGCCATTGTCGATGACGACGCCGGCGCGGGCCACCTTCTCCTCCTGCGGCGGCTGGGCACGGATGCGCAGCCACGCCTCTTCCCAACTCAAGCCCCGATAGCGCTGCAGCCGCCGGGCCTGCTCCTCCGGCGGGCAGGTGACCACCCAGACGGCGTCGCACCGGTCGGCGATGCCGGCCTCGATCAGCTTGATCGCGTCGATCACCGCCACCTCCGCCGTGACGCCGGCCAGCCACTCTTCTGCATAGGCCACCACCGCCGGGTGCACGATGGCCTCGAGCCGGGCCAGCGCCTCCGGGTCGGCAAAGACGATCGCCCCCAGCGCCCGGCGGTCGATCTCGCCGTCGGGGGTCTGAATGCCCGGCCCGAAGGCGGCGACGACCGCGGCGTGGACCGCCGTCCCAGCCCGCATCACCTCGTGCGCCACGGCATCGGCATCGAGGACGGCCGCCCCCAGGCGCTGCAGCTCCTGCACGACGGTGCTCTTGCCGCAAGCAATGTTCCCGGTGAGGCCGATCCGATAGGGGCGCTTCATGGCGCCGCACCGGTTGGGCTGGGGGACGCCAGGGGCGGTGCCGGGTAGTTCGGCCAGGCCGCCGGCGCGGGGTAGACGGAGAGGGTGGGGGCGCGCTCCGGAACGGGGTAGGCCGCCTCCGTGCGTGGGGGCGCCGACTTGCGGGCCACCGTCGCCGCCGCCTGGGATGTCTCCAGCCGCTGTGCGGCCTCCAGCCGCCCGCGCTGCACGACGACGGAGCTGTACAGTACGGCGACCAGCACGAGCAGCGCGCCGATAAAGACGGCGGTTTGCACGATCCCTTCCCAGCGTGCACGGCGGTGTTCGGCGTCGGTCATTGGTCAGGTCCTGGTAGAAAAGCGAACGGGTTCAGATTCCGCCCTGCGGCAGCGCAAACCCAAAGGTGCTGCCCTCGCCCACCTCGCTTTCGACCCACAGGTGCCCCCCGTGTCCCTCGACGATGGCCTTGGCAATGGCCAGCCCCAGGCCGGTGCCGGGGATGGTGTCGTTCTCCGGCCGCGGCACCCGGTAGAACTTTTCGCCCAGGTGTTGCAGCGCCTGGCGGGGGATGCCCAGGCCGGTATCCTGCACCGCGACGTGGACCTTGCCCTTTTCCGCCCAGGCCCGGACGGCGATCGATCCGCCGGCCTCTGTGTACTTGAGCGCGTTACCGATCAGGTTGTTGAGCACCTGGCGCAGCCGGCCGCGGTCGCCCAGCACGAACGGCAGCTCCACGGGACAGTCGGCGTGCAGGGCGATGTGGCGCAGTTCCGCCTGGAACGAGGCCGTCTCCACCACCGCCGCCACCAGCTCGGCCAGCTGGCAGGGAACGCGCATCTCGCCTACGCCGGCCTCGATCTTGCCCAGGTCCAGGAGGTCGGCGATCAGCTCGCCCATTTGCTCCGAGCTGGTCTTGATCCGCGCGGCATACTCCTGCAGATCGCCCTCCGTCATGCGCGCCAGCATGTCGGCATAGCCGCGGATCACGCTCAACGGCGAGCGCAGGTCGTGCGAGACGGTGGCGACAAACTCGCTCTTCATGCGGTCCAGTTCCTTGAGATGGGTGATGTCTTGCAGGACCGCGACCCCGCCGCGCTCACCCGTTGGGTCGCCGGCGATGGGGGAGACCGTCCCGAATAGGGTGCGGCCGTCGGCCAGGGGCAGCTCCAGCGGCGCGGGCGGAGTGGCCTCCGCGCAGGCCTGGGCAAAGGCCGCGTTTAGGCTGTGATGGGGGAGGGACTCGGCGAGCGGCCGGCCGACAACCTCGGCGAACCGCACCCCAAAAGCTTTCTCCGCGGCCGGGTTGAGCAGCATCACCCGGAGTTCGGCGTCGGTGGCGACGACGGCGTCCGCCGTCCCGGCGAGGATGGCGGAGAGGCGGCTGCGCTCCTGCTCGACCGCGTTAAAGAGCCGCGCGTTCTCCAGGGCGACAGCCACGTGCGAGGCCAGGAGGCTCAGCAGCGGGATATCCTCGGGGGCCAACTGGCCGCGGCCGTCCGACTGCACGTCCAATACCCCCGCGGCGTCCCCGCCAACCTCCAGCGGCACGGCCAGCTCGGATACCGTGTCCGGCAGCTCCGGATGGGCCCGATAGCGGGGATCCTGCCGCGCCTCGGCCAGAAAGAGCGGGCTGCCTGTCCGCGCGACCCAGGCGACGGCGCTGGCATCTTCCACCGACATCCGTGCCGCGGTGCGCAGACGCCCTTTGCCCCGGCAGCAGTTCCAGCCCGAAAAGACGACCTCGCTGCCCCGGCGCAGTGCCAGCTCGACGTAATAGAAATCAAAGGTCTCCTGGATGAGACGGGGTATCTCCTTGAGGATGCGCGCGGGATCGAGGAGCGAGGAGGCGCGATGGGCGATGCCGCTGACGGCTTCGAGTTTGCGGGCCCAGATCTGCTCCTTCAGATAGGCCTGGGCCTTGGCGACGGCGATGGTGGCCTGCGATGCGATCGAGGTCAGCAGTTCCAGGTCGGCCGGCGTAAAGTGGTTCGGTTCCTCCTCCGTCAGGGTGAGTATGCCGGTGACCCGCTCTTGCCCCAGGGGGACGGCAATCACCGAACGCGTGGTGGTGTGGGCCTGTTCGACGGCGACCCAGCGCGGGTCCTGCGCGGCGTCGGGAATGACGACCCCCCGGCGGTTGCGGATGACCCAACCGGCCAGCCCTTGTTCGACGATCGTGCCGCGGACGGTAGCGGTAACCCTCGTGATCTGGCCCTGGTGGCTAAAGATGTTGCGAAAGGCCTTGCCCTGCTCGTCGAGCAGGATGACGCTCCCGTTGGAGGCCCGGACCGCGCCAATCGTCAGCTCCAGGATGCGAGAGAGCAGGGTGTCCAGGTCCAACTCGGCGTTCAGCTCGCGGCCGACGTGGTAGAGGAGCTCGGTGCGGCTCTTTTCGGCATAGAGATCCTGGTGGCTGCGCTTGAGGCGCAGGAGCGTGCGGACGCGGGCCAGCAGTTCCGCCTCGTCCGGCGGTTTGGCGAGAAAATCGTTGGCCCCGGCTTCGAGCCCACGCACTTTGCTGGCCGTGTCGCCCAGGGTCGTCACCAGGATAATGGGGATTTCGGCGTAGGCCGGGTCCGCCCGCAGCCGGCGGGTAACCTCGTACCCATCCATGTCGGGCAGCACGACGTCCAGCAGGAGCAGGTCCGGTGCCTCGGTCCCGACGATGGCCAGGGCTTGATCGCCGCGTTCCGCTTCGCGCACCACAAGGCCGGCCCGCTGCAGTTGGATCTTGGCCCAACTGCGGCTGGTCAGGCTGTCGTCCACTACCAGGATGGTGCCCGTGTGCTCGGCGGAAACCCGTGACATCTCGGCCTTTCAGTTGCCTTGTTCGGTCATCTGGTTATGTGGCCGGCCCATCATCTTCTCCCTGCTTCCCCTGTTCCGCTTCTCCTCCCTCCCGTTTGAGCCACTCCATCCACTCGCGGATCTTGCGTTCGTACCCCAGGTCGCCGGGCCGATAGAACCCCCCCGCAACCCCCTCTGGGAGGTAGCGCTGCTCGACCCAGTGGCGGGGATAGTCGTGCGCATACTTGTACCCCTGGCCGTGGCCCAGTGCCGCGCCGTCGCGCGTCGCGTCGCGGAGGTAGAGGGGCACGTCGCCGGCCCCGTGTTTCTCGATCTCTTCCAGGGCCCGCCAGTAGGCGCCGCACGAGTTGGACTTGGGCGACGTAGCCAGGTAGAGGGTGGCCTCGGCCAGGTGGTACTGGCATTCGGGCAGGCCGCACCACTCCAGCGCGCGGGCGCAGGCGGCGGCGACGACGATGCCCTGGGGGTTGGCCAGGCCGATGTCCTCCGCGGCGAGGATCAGGAGTCGGCGCATGATGAACTTGGGATCTTCCCCGGCATAGATCATCTTGGCCAGCCAGTAGAGGGCGGCATCGGGGTCGGAGCCGCGGACACTCTTGATATAGGCCGAGATTGTATCATAGTGCTCGTCGGCCGCGCGGTCGTAGCGCACGGCGCGGCGCTGGATCGAGTCCTGGGCGACTTCCAGGTCGATCTGCACGACGCCGTCCACTGCTGGCCCCGTGGATTCGACGGCCAGCTCGAGCGCGTTGAGCGCGGTCCGGGCGTCGCCGCCGGCCACCTGCGCCAGGTGCGCCAGCGCCTCGTCGGTGGCGGCGATGCGCCGGTGCCCATAGCCCCGCTCGGGGTCGGCCAGCGCCCGGCGCAGCAGCGCGACCAACTGCTCCTCCGCCAGGGGGTGCAGCTGAAAGACGCGCGAGCGCGAGACGAGCGGGGCGATCACCTCAAAGTAGGGGTTCTCGGTCGTGGAGCCGATCAAGATGATCGTCCCATCCTCGACGTGCGGCAGGAGCGCGTCCTGCTGCGCCTTGTTCCAGCGGTGGATCTCGTCCACCAGGGTGATGGTGCGCTGGCCGTAGAGGTTGCGCCGCTCCTTGGCGTCGGCGACCAGCTTGCGCAGTTCGGCCACGCCGGCCAGCACGGCGCTGATCGTCTCAAAGTGGCTCTGGGTGCGCCCGGCGATGATCTGGGCCAGTGTTGTTTTGCCCGTCCCCGGTGGGCCCCATAGGATGATGGAGGAGAAAAGCCGGTCGGCCTCGATCGCCCGGCGCAGCAGTTTCCCCGGCCCGACGATGTGCTCCTGGCCGGCGAACTCGTCCAGGTCGCGCGGGCGCATCCGCGCGGCGAGCGGCGCCTCGCGGGCGATCTGTTCCTTGCGGCCCAGGGCGAAAAGGTCCATCGGTTGCCTAGTTCAACGTATCGATCTCGGCCTTGGTCTTTTTGCCCCGCAGGAGCAGCAAGATCCCCACCCCAAGCGGGGTCAGGCCCACGACGGCGAGGACGATGAGAAAGGCCGTCACATGCTGCGAGACGGTCGTCGTGGCCGGGTCGGCCGGGCCGGTGATCAGGGCGATCAGACAGATGAGGGCGACCAGCCCTCCGAGGACGGCCAAAATCCAGCCGCAGCCCAGTTGCAGGCCGCGTCTGCGCTTGAGGCCGTCGCGTTTGGCCATGAGCGCCAGCTGCGCCGACTGCGCCTGCAGGGCGGCCTGGGCCGCCTGCTGCTCCGCGGCGCTGAACTGGTGGCCGCAGAAGCGGCAGACCTGGGCGTCCAACTGGACCGCCTCGGCGCAGGCCGGGCACTTTTTGGTGGCCGCCTGCTGGGGTGCCCGGGAAGCCACGACCGGCGAGGCCAGGACCTGCAGCGTCTGGCCCTGCTCGGTGACCACGGTCTCCTGCCCGCACAGGTTGCAGCGGGCGACGTAGGTGGCCTTGGTGACCGGAAAGATGGGGATAAAGAACAGGGTGAACCAACTCTGGCGGCGTTCGAGGGTATGGACCGTTTCGTGCTGGCAGCGCGGACAGGTGCGGGGCGATTGGCCCAGCGCCTTGACGCGATGTCTCGTCCCCCAGATGATGATCATACAGGCCTCCTTGGCGGTGTTGTGCGTGCTATTGTACCATGGGGCCGGACCGGACGCAAATGGGGTCACTGGACAGATTGCCCCACTGGTTGTATGATGCGCCCTATCACACCAGTGGAGGTTACCATGCAGGAGGACAGTGCGCGTAAAATCGAGGCGGCCGCAATCCCGCCGGAGCTGAAGGCAGCCCTCGTCGAGATCGTCGAGTGGATTGAGCCGCAGATGCCGGCCCTGCCGCTGGAGATGCGCTACCGGCTGGGCTTTGCGCGGCGCCGGCTCATCGCCGAGGCGACCGACCCGGCCGCGGACACGTTGTTCTGGGAGGTCGCGCTCGATTTCGTCGCCAAGGCAGCCCGGGACCAGGGGCCGGCCGGCCGGGCGGCGCTGGCCGCGGCGCAGCGGATCGCCCCGCTGCTGCGGGAGCAGTTCGGGCCCCAGGAAGAGGTCGCCCTGCGCGAGATCACCGACAAAACCGTCCTGGGCGTCTGCCTGCTCAGCGAGACGCTCACCGAACCCAAGCGGCACTTTGTCGCGCCCAACGCCATCTCGCTGTCGCAGGCCCACTTTCACCCGCACGCCTGGTTCCGCGCCATCTATGCCGGCCGCGCCCCCGTCGGCTTTATGATGATCGTGGACGACCCCGACGAGCCCGAGTACTTTTTGTGGCGCTTTATGCTCGCCGAACCGTACCACCGCCGGGGCTACGGCCGGGAGGCCATCGAGCGGCTGGTCGAGTACGTCCGGACGCGCCCCGGCGCGCGCGAGCTCGGCGTGAGCTGCGGCCTGGGCGAAGGCAGCCCGGAGGGATTCTACCTCAAGGCCGGGTTCGTCTCGACCGGGGAGATGGACGAGGGCGAGCTCGTGCTGCTCCGGCCGCTGTAGGGGCGCGGGTCCGCCCCACGCTGCCCCCGCTGTCCCGGGCCGAGCGCGGCCCGGGACCGGGCTGCCGTTGACGCAAAAGAGCGCACCGCAGAGAGGAGTTGGCCAGAAAGGAGCCCGCGGATGACACATCCTCCCCGCATCCAAATCCTCTACACCGGCGGCACCATCGGCATGCAGCGGACGCCGCACGGCTATCTGCCCGTCCCCGGCCACCTCCAACACCTTATCGCCACCAACCCCTGCTTTGCCGCCGAGGGACTGCCGGCCTATTCTATCCACCAGTTCGAGCCGCTGCTCGACAGCTCCAACATGACACCGGCCGACTGGATCCAGATCGCCCGGGTGATCCGGGATCACTACGCCGACTATGACGGTTTCCTGGTCCTGCACGGCACCGACACCATGGCCTTTACGGCAGCGGCCCTCTCCTTTATGCTGGAAGGGCTGGACAAGCCCATCCTGCTGACCGGCTCCCAGATTCCGCTGGAAGAAACGCGCAGCGACGCCCAGGGCAACCTCCTGACCTCGCTCCTCCTCCTAGGCCGCTACCACGACCGGCTGCCGGGGGTCTATCTCTACTTTGCCAACTCGCTCTACCGCGGGAACCGCGTCACCAAGGTCCATGCCGAGGCCTTTGACGCTTTCGCTTCGCCCAACTTTCCGCCGGTCGGCACGGCCGGCGTCAGCCTGCAGATCGACTGGCGGCTCGTGCCGCCCCGTGCCGGCCGGCCGGCCGGCCTCACCGTCGTCGAGATGGGCCAGGCGACGATCGCCGCTTTCCGCCTCTTTCCGGGACTCCAGGCCGCCTACCTGGACAGCATCCTGGCCCCGCCGGTGCAGGGTGTCGTCCTCGAATGCTATGGGGCCGGAAACGCCCCCGAGCGCAACCGGCCGTTCATGGAGGCGCTGGCTGCCGCGACACGGCGCGGCGTCGTCATCGTCGACGTGCCCCAGCCGCTCTACGGCATGGCCGACCTGCGCCTCTATGCCACCGGCCGCGCGCTGCTGGAGGTGGGCGTGGTCAGCGGCTACGACATGACCGCCGAGGCCGCCCTGGCCAAGCTCTTTTACCTGTTCCAGAAGGGGTACGCACCCGAAGAGGTCCGGCGGCTTGTGCAGCAGAACCTGCGGGGCGAGCTCACCCCGCCTGAGGATGTGCCGGCCGAGGTCGATGAGGCGCGGCGGAGGTTGGTGCGTTTCGACTGATCCGCGAAAGCAGGCCCGGTGGTTCTTGTTGCGCGCTCGCCGCCCTTGGTGTATCATGCCGGTCGATGCGCTGTAGCGGGGCCTCGTCCTGAGCAATCGCCGGCATAGACCATGGACCGTATGAAATCAGACGAACGTGAGCAGTTGCAGCGGGCCAAAGAGGCTCTCGAGGCCCAGCGGGCTGTGCTGGGCGACGCCGTCGTGGACGCCGCCCTGGGCCCTCTGTGCGCAAGGCTGGCCGCGCTCCAGGCCCGCGCTTTGCCCCCGGAGCAGCAGCGCAAGCAGGTGACCGTGCTCTTTGCCGACGTCGCCGGCTTTACGGCGATGCTGGAGCGGATGGACGCGGAAGAGGCGACCGAGTTGTTGAACGCGGCCTGGGAACGGCTGGATGGGGTCATCACGGCGCACGGTGGCAGAATTGATAAGCACATCGGCGACAGCGTGATGGGGCTGTGGGGGGCGACTGTCGCGCGCGAAGACGACCCCGAACGCGCGATCCGGGCGGCCCTGGCGATGCAGGCCGCGCTGGCGGATTTGCGGCAGGAGCGCGGCACGCCGCTGGCCATGCGCATCGCGCTTCATACCGGTCCGGTGCTCCTGGGGGAGGTGGGCTCGACGCGCGAGTTCACGGCGATGGGTGACACCGTCAACCTGGCGGCGCGGTTGGAACACGAGGCCCCGGTGGACGGGGTGCTCATCTCGCACGACGCCTACTGCCAGGTGCGGGGGTTGTTCGACGTACAACCGCAGGCGCCACTGACGATCCGGGGAAAGGCAGCGCCGGTGCAGAGCTACATCGTGGAGCGGGCCAAGCGCCGGGCCTTTCGTATGTCCACGCGGGGGGTCGAGGGGATCGCGACGCGCATGGTTGGGCGCGCCGCGGAGCTGCTGGCGCTGCAGCGGGCCTATACCGAGGCGCTGGAGCAAGAGACGCGTCTGGTAATGGTGGTGGGCGAGGCGGGGATGGGCAAGAGCCGCCTCCTCTATGAATTCGCGAGCTGGCTCGAGCTGCGCCCGGAGCCCATTCGCTTCTTCCAGGGCCGCGCAGTGCCGGCGTTGCAGAGCGTCCCCGGCAGTGTCCTGCGCGACATGTTCGCCCAGCACTTTGACATCCTGGAGAGCGACGGCGCCGCCACGGCACTGTCCAAGTTCCGCGCGGGCATGGCCGGCATCCTGCCCCCGGAGCGGGCAGACCTGGTGGGCCACCTGGTCGGGTTTGACTTCTCCGCCAGCCCGGCGGTGCAGAACCTGCTGGAGAGCCCGGATTTTGGCAAGCTGGCCCAGGCCTACCTGACCCACTATATCCGGGAGCTTTCCGAAAGCCGGCCGCTGGTGGTGTTTCTCGAAGACCTCCACTGGGCCGACGACAGATCGCTCGACATCGTGGCCCGCCTGGTCGCCGACCTGCCGCGGGAGCGGCTGCTGATCGTCGGCCTTACCCGGCCGGCCTTGTTCGAGAACCGGCCGCAGTGGCATGGTGGGACGCGGCTGGCGCTCGCGCTGCTGTCGGCAGAGGACAGCAGCGCCCTCGTCGACGACCTCCTGCAAAGGGTGGAGGATATCCCGGCCACACTCCGCGACCGGATCGTCGAAGGCGCGGAGGGCAACCCCTTCTACCTGGAGGAGCTGGTCAAAATGCTGCTCGATCAGGGGACGATCGAGCGTGGCCCTGCGCCCCGCAGCCGGTGGCGTGTCAACCTGGAGCGCTTGCAGCAGATGTCTGTCCCATCGACGCTGACGGGCCTCCTGCAGGCCCGCCTGGATAGGCTGCCGCGCGGGGAACGGCAGGTGCTCGAGTGCGCCGCCGTGGTGGGGAGGATCTTTTGGGATGCCGCCGTGGCCGATTTGCTCGAGTTGGACCAGGAGAGGGTCGGGACGGTCCTGGATCTGCTCTGCACAAACGAGCTGATCTTTCGGCGGGAGCGGTCGTCCTTTGCCGGCACCACGGAGTATCTCTTTAGACACGCTCTGCTGCGCGACGTGGCCTACGAGATGGTGCTGCTGCGGCGGCGGAGAAGCGACCACGCCCGGGTGGCGCGCTGGTTGGAGGCGCACGCTGCGGAACGCAGCGGCGAACACCTCGGTCGGATCGGCGGGCACCTGGAGCGCGCCGGGTTGTTCGGACAGGCGGCCGACTACCTGCGCCAGGCGGCAGACCGGGCCCTGGGTGCCGGGGCCTTCCGCGAAGCCCTGGGGTTCTACCAGCGGGCGCTCGCACTGCTGCCGGCGGAGAGTCGCGAGCAAGCGGTGCTGCTGATTCGGGCCGGCGAGGCGCTGCTGAAACTGGGCGAGTATCGGGAAGCACGGCAGCAGTTGGAGACGGGGCTGGCGTTGGCCCGGCAGATGGGCGATGACCGCAACTGCGCCTCCGCGCTCAACCAGTTGGGCGTGATTGCCAACTCCCAAGGCGATCGTCCCCAGGCCCGGACGCACCTGGAACAGGGCCTGGCGCTGGCCCGCCAGGCAGGCGACGCGGCCAAGACTGCCCTGGTGCTGTATAACCTGGGATGGCTCGAGATGAGGCAAGAAAGGCTCCCCATCGCCAGGGAGCGCTTCTCGGAAAGCCAGGCGCTTTATCGGGGGCTGGGGAGCCATCACGGTCTGGCCAGGACACTCGACGGGTTGGGCACGGTGGCCTGCCTGCAAGGGGAGTACCAGGAGGCGGGGGCACTCTACAGGCAAAGCCTGGAACTGGCCAGAGCCGCGGGTAACCGTCTGAGCGAGGCCATTACGCTGGGCAACCTGGGCGAGACGGCCCGGCTGCAGGGCGACTATGGTACGGCCCAGCAATACTACGGCGCAGCGTTGGAGATTCACCAGGAGATTGGCAGCAGGGTCAACATCGCGCTCATGACGTGCAACCTGGGCCATGCTGCGGCCGCTCTGGGCGACCCGCAGGCAGCCCGTGCGTGCTACCATGAGGCGCTGCGGCTGGCGATGGACATTGCGGCGATCCCCTATGCCCTGGAGAACCTGGCCGGTCTGGCCGGGGTGCTGGCCGGCCAGGGCGAGCAGAAACGCGCGCTCGCGCTGCTGGGGCTGGTCTTGGGGCACCCGGCCGTGTACGGTGACGCCCGGCAGTTCGCCGACCAGGTGCTGGCCGGACTCCGCACCCAACTCCCGCCGGAACAGGTGGAAGCCGGCCTGGAAGAGGGCCGGCTGCTGACGCTGGAAGCGGTCGTGGCCGAGATTCTGGGATCAGGTTCGTAGGTACCGGGGTCGATCGGCGGCCGGTGGTGGCGCTGCCGCCGGGGTGGGATGGGCCATGCTCTTTATGGGCGGCCCGAGGCTGCCTCGACCACCTCCCGGTGATAGGACACTCGCTGCAGGAAGGAACGGCGGATCTCCTCATCCCCGATGCGGCCGGCATAACGCTGCAGTGTCTCTTGGGCGCGGTGCAGCATCTCGGCCGCACGCCCTTCCTCGCCGGCCTCCCGGAACACCAGAAAACAGGTAAAGAGAGCCGGGACGGCCTCGGGTCCCTCCAGGTCGCGGCCCCCGGCCGGGTGAATCCAGGTCAGGATCTCGTCGACGCAGGCGCGCGCGGCCTCCAGGTCGCCCCGGCGTAGGTGCAGGCGTCCCAGGTCCGCCAGCGCCGCGCAGCCGGGCAGCGGCGTCCCCACGTCGCGGCGCAGCTGTACGGCCTCCTCCAACGCCTGGCGGGCCTCCTCCAGCGCTCCCCGGCGCAGCAGCACCCGGCCGCGCGTGTGCCAGTGCCAGCTGATCCCCTCTTTGCCGATTACCTCCCGGCTGGCCTCTAGCGCTTCCCAATTCCACCGCTCGGCCTGGTCCAGGTCGCCGCCTGTCTCCAGGAGCACTTCGGCCAGGTTGCTGCGGATGAGGGCGGACTCGAACACCTCGCCCCGCAAGTGCCCGGCCAGGGCCAGCCCCCGCTGCAGCGCATCCCACGACCGCTCGTACTGGCCGACGCTGCGCCACGTTTCCGCAATCATGCGGCAGCTCTGCAACTCGCCAAGCCTGTAGCCGAGCTGGGCAGACCAGTCCCGGCCACGTTCCAGGTAGGCGATGCCCTTGTCGACATACAGCAGGGTCGCATAGAGGACGCCGAGCTCGATCACCGTGCTGGCCTCCCCGGGCTTGGAGCCGTGCGCGCGGGACAGATCGAGTGCCCGGAGCCAATAGCGCTCGCATTCCTCCAGGTTGCCCTCATCATAGACGATCCAGCCCATGGTGCGGCAGGCGTGGGCCTCCTGGAGCCACCCGGGCTCGCCGGCCTCGGCGATGACCTGCTGCAGCAGGTCCTTGCCCGGCCCATAGTTGCCGCGGCTAAAGTGAATGTCCCCCTGGAAGCGCAGCGCGTCGAGCAGTCCCAGATGGTCGCCGTGCTGCCGGGCCAACTCCTCTGCCGTCTTGTAACAGGCCGCGGCTTCCGCGAGCCGGTCCGTTTTCCAGGCAGCGATGCCCCTCAAGATCCAGGATTGCACAAGCCGAGCGGGGTCCAGCGCACCCGCGATGGCGGCCAGCGCCTGGGCGTCCTCGTCCAGACACTCCAACAGCCCGAGGATGTCGTTCTGTTTCAGCCGGGCCATGCGCAGGTCGGCCTCTTCCGCGGCCGTTCCCAGGCCGTGCTGGGCCCGCAACGCGAGGGCTCGCCCATAGAACTCGACCGCCTGGCGGTGGGCCGACTGCCGGGCGGCCTGTTCCCCAGCCTGCCGGGTGTAGGTGAACTCTTGCGCGGGCCGTTCCGCCCGCCCAAAATGGTAGGCCAGGATGCCGTACCACTCTTCTAGCTTCCCGGCGTAGGTTTCTTCGATGTAGGCCGCCATGCGCTCGTGAAGCATCCGGCGGGTGGCAAAGGAGAGGCTTTCGTAGGCCACTTCCTGCGTGATGGCGTGCTTAAAGAGATACTCGAGCTCGGGGGCCGGTTTGTCCAACGGTGCCAGACCCAGCGCGCTCAGACGATCCAGGTCCCGGTTCAGCAGCTCGGCGCGGATCTCCCCGGGGTAGATCGCCAGCAGCCAGCGCGCCCGGAAGAGCCGGCCGATCACGCTGGCCACGCGGATGGTCGTCTTTTCGCTCTCGCTGAGCTCGTCCAGCCGGCTGATCACCAGCGTCTGGAGCGACAAGGGGACCTCGACGTCCGCCAGCGCCGCCGGGTCGTCCAGGTCGATCCCCCGCTCGAGGAGCATGGTAACGAACTCGTCCACGAAAAAGGGGTTGCCCTGGGAGCGGGCTTCGATCTGCTCGACCATGTGCGGGGGCAGCGCCCGGCCGGCCAGCTTCAGCCGAATCAGGTCGGCCGTCTCCGCCGGGGCAAAGGGCGCGAGTTCGAGTTCCGTGAACGCGGCCGGCGGCCGGGCCCACAGCGCGGTACCCGCCGCGACCTCGGCCGGCCGGTAGACCGTCAGGAAAAAGACGGGGCGGTCGGCGATGGCCGCGGCCAGCGCGCGCGCCAGCTCGCGGGACAGGTCGTCCAGCCAGTGGGCATCCTCCAGCACCAGCAACAGCGGCGTCTCCGCCGCCCGCTGCCGCACCAGGTCGACCACGAGCGCCTGGAGGCTCTCCCGGCGCAGGCCGGCGTCGAAGGCGGCCGTCAGTTCGTTGTCGGCAATCGGGAGTCCGAGGGCGTCGCCCAGCAGCGGCAGGCGCGGCGGCAGGTCGGGGCGCACGGCCGCCAGCACGCGGGTGGCCGCCGGCAGCTGCTCATCCAGCGGCCGGCCCTCCTCCATCTCCAGCAGCCCGCGGAGGAGCGGCCGCCAGGCCATGTACGGCGTCTGTGTGCCGTGGCTCACCGCGTAGCCACCGTAGCCCGCAAAGCCCAGCGCCAGCGCCCGGCCGATCACCTCCGCCGTCAGGCGGCTCTTGCCCATGCCCGCCTCGGCCGATAGCCCGGCAACGTGCCCCCGCCCGGATGCTCGCACGCGCGCCAGCAGCCCTTCCAGCAGCTCCAGATCGGCCCGCCGGCCGACCATCGGCAGGGCGTAGCGCGGCTCTTGCAGGCGCAGCGGCCGATCCGCCCGCCGGCCGGCCAGCTCGTGGACGGCGACGGGCTCGGCCTTGCCCTTGACGACCAGCGGCGGCAGCGCTCGCCAGGTAAAGCGCTCGGCCGCTGCCTCCTGGCTGCTCTCGCCCACCAGCACCTGCCCGGGCGCGGCCGCCTGCATCAGCCGCGCGGCCAGGTTGACGGCGTCCCCGATGACCGTGTACTCCTGCCGGCGCGCCGAGCCCACGTTGCCGGCAAAGACGAGGCCGCTGTTGACCCCGATCCGCTGCGCGGTGATCTCACCCATCTGCCCGGCCAGCTCTTGCAGGGCCAGCGCGCAGAGCAGCGCCCGTTCCTCGTCGTTCTCGTGCGCGACGGGCGCCCCAAAGAGCACCAGGACCAGGCTGCCCTTGTCACCCATCTGGACCTGCCGGACGTGCCCCCCGAAACGGCCCACGACCTGGAAGAGCTGCTCGACGTAGCGGCCCAGCGCGGCGATGGCCCCGGCGGCGGCGTAGTCGATCCCGGCAAAGGAGAGAAAGAGGATGGTGACCCGGCGGTGCTCGTTGACAAAGGCGGCCTGCCCGGCCGCCAGCCGCGCGTGGATCTCGGCCGGCAGAAAGGCGCGCAGGGCGGCGACGGCCCGGGCCTCGTCCGTGGGAGGCGGCAGCGGCGGGTGGGGTGCGGGGGCGGCCGCTGTCCGCAGCGCGTCGAACCGGAGATAGCCCGCGGCCAGCGCCTCGCCCGCGAGCTCGTCGGCCGGGAGACGTTCCCGGAGGCTGGGGTGCAGCACGATCTCGCCCGGCCGGGCGCGGTGTTCCGCCTGGGCGGCGTCGTCCAGCGGCCGGCCGGCAAAGACGAACTCGGCCCGGGCCGCGCTCCCGGCCACCATCTGCAGGACCGTCCCTGCCGCCAGGCCCAGCTTCATCTGGATGGTGAAGCGGCCGGCCGGCGTCTCGGCCTCGACCAGCCGCAGCATCACCGCGCGCAGCGCCGCCGCGCAGGCCAGGGCCCGCCGCTCCATCTCCGCCCCGTGGAACAGGACCGTCATCGCGTCGCCGGCAAACTTGCCGACGACGCCGCCCCAGTTCTCGATCTCTTCGATCAGCGGGGTGAAGCGGCCGTTGAGGATGCGCGTGAGCTCCTCGGTGCCGACCGAACCCCGGGCGCCCAGCGCCTCGGCCAGGGGGGTGAATCCGGCCATGTCGGCAAAGAGGGCCACCGCCTCCAGCCGCTTCCCGCGGTTGAACAGCGGGCGCGCCGGGCCGCGGCGGATGTGCTCGGCCAGTGTATAGGGCAGATAGGTGCTCAGCGTGGTCAGCAGGTCCACCGTCTCTTCCTCCGCGGACAACGGCAGCCGCCGCACAATCGCTTCCAGCGATCACATCGCGTCGGATCCTGGATCCAGGCGGCGCATCGTGCCTTGCTCCTGGCCATTATACGACAAGGAGGACCGGCAAATCAAGTGGCCGGATTGAAAAGGTAGTGCTTGACAGATCAGGAATTTCCGTTATAATTTAGCCGGCTAACTATTAGCCGGCTAAACAAAGCGCGCCAACACCGGAGCCGCACGGAGGACCGCATGTCGTCTCACCAGCCCGAGTCGCTGGACTACCTGCTCGCCCAGGTCTGCCGGCTGCACCACGCCCGGGCCCACACGCTGCTGGAGGCGCTGGGCCTGTACCAGGGCCAGCCGCCCATCCTCTTTGCCCTCTGGGAGCAGGAGGGGCTGACCCACGGCGACCTGGCCGCCCGCCTGCACGTCACCTCGGCTACGGTGACCAGGATGCTCCAGCGCATGGAAAAGGCCGGCTTTGTCGTGCGCCGGCCCGACGCGGAGGACCAACGCATCTCCCGCGTGTACCTGGCCGACGCCGGCCGGACCATCCGCGCCGGCGTCGAACAGGTCTGGCGCACGCTCGATGCGGAGACGTTCGCCGGGTTCGACCCGCCGGAACAGATGCTCATACGCCGCTTGCTGGAGCGCATGCGCAACAACCTGCTCGCGGTGCGCTAGAAAGGATGTGTCGATGAACACGGTGCGCCGCCTCGGCGCCTTTTTGAAACCCTACCGCCACTGGGCCATCCTGGCCCCCTTGCTCATGCTCCTCGAAGTGGCGATGGACCTGCTCCAGCCCCGCCTGATCCAGCGGATCATCGACCAGGGCATTGCCCAGCTCGACATGGCCCTGGTCGTGCGCACCGGGGTGCTGATGGTCGGCGTGGCCCTGATCGGTGTCGTCGGCGGGGTGGGCTGCACGGTCTTTTCCGTGCTGGCCTCCCAGGGAATGGGCACCGACCTCCGCAGCACCCTCTTCCGCCGGGTGCAGGCCCTCTCCTTCGGCAACCTGGAGCGGCTCGAGACGGGCCAGCTCATCACCCGCCTGACCAACGACGTGACCCAGGTCCAGGAAGCGGTCTCGATGCTGCTGCGGATCATGGTCCGGGCGCCGCTGATGATGATCGGCAGCATGATGATGGCCATCCTCACCAGCCCCCGCCTGGCGCTGATGCTGCTTCTGCTGATCCCCTTTGTCCTGGGCATCCTGGCCTGGATGATTAACAAGGCCTATCCGCTCTTTGGCAAGGTCCAGGAAAGGCTCGACGCGCTCAACACCGTGCTGCAGGAGAACCTGGCCGGCGTGCGCGTGGTCAAGGCCTTTGTGCGCGCCCAGCACGAGAACCGCCGTTTCGGGGCCGTCAACGACAGCCTGATGGGCCAGACGATCCGCGCCACGCGTATGCTGGCGGTCACGATGCCGGCGGTGATGATGGCGCTCAACCTGGGAGTGGTCGCCGCGATCTGGTTTGGCGGCGTCCAGGTCACGCGGGGCGGGATGCAGGTGGGCGAGCTCGTGGCCTTTACCAACTACCTGATGCGCACCCTGATGTCGCTGATGATGGCCAGCATGCTGGTGATGCGCTTCGCCCGGGCCCAGGCGTCGGCAGAGCGCATCCGCGAGGTCCTGGACAGTGTGCCGGACGTGCAGAGCCGGCCTGGGGCGCGGGCCGACCTGCTCCCCCAGGGGCAGGTGACTTTCGAGAACGTCAGCTTCAGCTATGACCATGACGGCCGCGAGCCCGTGCTGCAGGGGATCAGTTTCACTGCCGAGCCTGGGCAGATGGTGGCCCTCCTGGGGGCGACGGGCGCCGGCAAGTCGAGCCTGGTCCACCTGATCCCGCGGTTCTACGACGTCACCTCCGGGCGGATTCTGCTGGACGGTGTGGACGTGCGCGACCTGGATCCGGCGGCCCTGCGCCGGAGCGTCGGCATCGCGCTGCAGGAGTCGGTCCTCTTCACCGGCACGATCCGCGACAATATCCGCTACGGCCGGCCCGCGGCAACGGAGGAGGAGGTGATCGCCGCGGCGCAGGCCGCGCAGGCCCACGACTTTATCGTCCAGTTTCCCGACGGCTACGATACGGTGCTCGGGCAGCGGGGGGTCAACCTCTCCGGGGGGCAGAAGCAGCGCATCGCCATCGCCCGCGCCCTGCTCATCCGGCCGGCCGTCCTCATCCTCGACGACAGCACCAGCTCCGTCGACGTCGAGACCGAGTCGCGGATTCAGGACACGCTCAAGATGCTGATGCGGGGGCGCACGAGCCTGGTGATCGCCCAGCGCATCAGCACCGTGCTGAACGCCGACAAGATCCTGGTCCTGGACGGCGGCCGGGTCGCCGCCGCGGGCACGCACGCGGAGCTGATCGCGGCGAGCCCCATCTACCAAGAGATCTATGCCTCGCAGCTGGGCAATGGGGGGGCCGCCAATGGCTGAGAGAGGATCGAACCGCGCGCGGGAACTGCCCCCTCCGCCCATGCCCGGCCCCCGCGGCGGGCCGGCCGCCCACCTGCTGCGCCCCAAGGAGCGGGCCCGCAACATCCGCGGTACCCTGCGGCGCATCTGGATCTATCTGCGCCACGAGCCCGGGGCGCTGCTGCTCACGGCGCTGCTCGTGGCCGCCGGCTCGGTGTTGGGGCTGCTGGGCCCCTACCTGATGGGCGTCGCCATCGACGACTATATCGCCAGCGGCGACCTGGCCGGCCTGGCGCGCACCGTGCTGCTGATGCTGGCCGTCTACGTGGGCGCGTCGCTCTCCACGTGGCTGCAGACGTATGTGATGGCCGGGGCCTCGCAGCGGGTCGTGCGGGACATCCGCCGCGATCTCTTTGCCCGCCTGCAGACGCTCTCCCTGCGTTTCTTCGACCAACGGCCCCACGGCGAGCTGATGAGCCGCCTCACGAACGATGTGGAAAACGTCAGCCACGTGCTGGCCGAGGGCGTGACCCAGCTGCTCTCCAGCGTCCTGGGCATCGCCGGCGTGGCCATCATCATGTTTCTGCTCAACCCGCGCCTGGCGGCCGTCAGTGTGACGACCATCCCGGTCATGATCCTGATCAGCGAATGGATTGCCCGGCGTACCCGGCAGGGCTTTCGCGAGCAGCAGCGGGCCCTGGGGGAGCTGAACGGCATCATCGAGGAGACGGTGACGGGGCAGCGCGTCGTCCAGGCGTACGTGCGCGAAGAGCAGGCGATCGCCCAGCTCGACGACGCCAACCAGCGGCTGCGCCGCGCCTCGTCCAGAGCCCAGATCCTGTCCGGGGCGATCGGCCCGCTGGGCAACCTGATCAACAATACGAGCTTTGCGATCGTCGCCGGCGTCGGCGGCTGGATGGCCGTGCAGGGCATGGCGACGGTGGGGACGATCGCCAGCTTTGTCAACTATGCCCGCCAGTTCTCGCAGCCATTGAACCAGGTCGCCAACCTCTACAGCGCGATCCAGTCGGCCATCGCCGGCGCCGAGCGTGTTTTCGAGATCATCGACCAGGTGCCCGAGATGCCCGACCTGCCGGATGCCCGGCCGTTCAGCCAGATCGCCGGCGATGTGGTTTTTGACGACGTATGCTTCGGCTACGACAAGGACGTGCCGGTGCTCCGGCATGTCAGCCTGCACGCGGAGCCGGGGCAGACGATCGCCCTGGTCGGGCCGACGGGGGCGGGCAAGACGACGATCGTCAACCTGCTGACACGCTTCTATGATATCGACGGCGGCAGCATCCGCGTCGACGGCAGGGACATCCGCCAGGTGCCCAAGGACGACCTGCGCCGCCGGCTGGGCATCGTGCTGCAAGACACCTTTCTCTTTTCCGCCCCGGTGATGGAAAACATCCGCTACGGCCGGCTCGAGGCGACGGACGAAGAGGTCCGGGCCGCGGCCCGGCTGGCCAACGCCGACCTGTTCATCCAGCACCTGCCGCAGGGCTACGATACGCCCCTGTCGGAACGGGGCAGCAACCTCAGCCTGGGGCAGCGCCAGCTCCTGGCCATCGCCCGGGCGATCCTGGCCGACCCGGACATCCTGGTCCTGGACGAGGCGACGAGCAGCGTGGACACGCGGACGGAGAAGCACATCCAGGAGGCCATGCTGCGCCTGATGGAGGGCCGGACGAGTTTCGTCATCGCCCACCGCCTGAGCACGATCCGCGAGGCCGACGCCATCCTGGTGATCCGCGACGGCGAGATCGTGGAGCGCGGGACGCACCAGGAGCTGTTGGCCCGGCGCGGGTTCTATCACCACCTTTACACGAGCCAGTTCAAGGGACGAACCGTGGAGGCATGACCATGCGTGGGTGGCGTTCGATCTGGGAATGGCTGCTGCCGCGTTCCGCGGACCGGACAGTGCGGTCGCGCGCCGGCCTGGTGGTGGGCACCTGCCTGGGGGTGGTCGCGGCGTGCGTGGCGATCCTGCTGGGCTGGGCCGTCACCGCGACGCTGGAGGACTGGGAGACGGTCGTGGCGGCCGTGGTGCTGGCCGGCCTGCTGGCCGGCATCGTCTTCCTGGCGCGGGCCGGCCGGGTGACGCTGGCCGCCTGGCTGCTCACCGGCCTGCTCACCCTGCTCATCGCGCTCGACATCGCCGGGTACGGACTGGGCTCGCCCTCGGCCGCGGCCTTTTGCATCCCGATCGTGCTGGCGGCGTGCGCGCTGGGGCTGTGGGCCGGGCTGGGAGTGGCGCTGTTGGCCTCCCTTGGCGTCTGGCTGATCGCGGCGGCCGGCGTGGCCGGCTGGTATACGCCGCTCACCCCGCCGGACATCTCCCACCTCTCTTTCGAGGCGCCGATCATGACGGTCATCTTCCTGGCGGTAGCGGGGATTGTCGGCGCGTGGCGCTCCACCAGAACCTGATCCGCCCCGGCGCCCTGGCGGCCGGCCGATATCCCGGCCCGACGACGGGACCATCCCCGGGCGCCAGCGCTCAGGAACCCTCCACCTCTCCCCACAGGTCGTACGCTGAGGCCGCAGTGACGCGCACCGGCACAATCGCGCCGACCGCCGCGGCCCCCTGGGCCAGCACGAGCCCGTCCACCTCTGGCGCGTCCCAGCGCGTGCGCCCGACGACGAGGCCTTTTTCGTCGACGCCCTCCACGAGCACCTCGACGGTGCGGCCCACCTGCCGCTGGCCCCAGGCCTGGGCGATGGGCTGCTGCACGGCCATCAGCTCGTCCCGGCGCGCCAGGGCGACCTCTTCCGGGACGCGGTCCGGCAGGCGCGCCGCGGCAGTGCCTTCCTCGGCATAGTAGGGGAACACCCCGACGCGCTCCAGCGCTTCTTCCAGGATAAAGTCGCGCAGCGCGGCGAACTCTTCCCCCGTCTCGCCCGGGTAGCCGACGATGAAGGTGGAGCGCAGCACCAGCCCGGGGATACGCGCGCGCAGGCGGCCCAGGAGGTCGTGGACGGCGGCGACGTCGGCCGGCCGCCCCATGCGTTTGAGCGTCGCCGGGTGGGCGTGCTGCAGCGGAATGTCCACGTACGGGCACACCTGGGGATGGCCCGCCAGCACGTCGACCAGGCGCGGGGTGATGTGGCCGGGGTAGGTATACATCAGCCGCAGCCAGGGCAGGGCGGGCACGGCGGCCAGGAGCGCTTCGATCAGCCCGGCCAGGCCGTCCTCCTCCCCCTGGTCGCGCCCGTAAAAGGTCGTGTCCTGGGCCACCAGGACAATCTCTTGCACCCCCTGCGCCAGCAGCCGGCCGGCCTCGGCCAGGAGCGCGGCGCGGGGAAAGGAGCGGTAGGGACCCTTGATCCGGGGGATGGTGCAAAAGGCGCAGTGCGCCGAGCAGCCTTCGGCGATTTTGAGATAGGCGCTGGCGCCGTTGACGGCGCTGAGGCCGGCGGTGGCGGGGATGTCCGGCGGCGGAACCGGCTCCGTGCCGGCCAGCCGCGACACGAGGCCCGCCACCTCCCCCCAGCGCTCCGTGGGCAGGAGGGCGTCCACGCCGGGGATGGCCTGCAGCTCGCCGGCATAGAGGCCGGCCATGCACCCCGCGGCGACGAGCTTCTGCCGCGGGCGTTTCTTGCCGGCCAGCGCGGCGATGACGCCCAGCGACTCGGCGCGGGCCGGCCGGATAAAGCCGCAGGTATTGACGAGGAGGATGTCGGCGCGGGCCGGCCGTTCGACGAGGGTGTGGCCGGCCGCCTCCAGCAGCGCGGCCATGCCGGCACTGTCGACCTCGTTCTTGGGGCAGCCCAGGGTGACCAGGTAGATTCTCACCAGCCGGCCAACTCCTCCACCAGCGCCGCGGCGCACGCCTCGAGCAGCTTTTCTCCCCACGCTGCCGTGGCCAGGTTGGCGTCGGCTCCGGCGGAACCTGTGGGATAGTACGCGGCCCAGACGTCGGCGTTGTACCATACGGCCGGCCGGGCCGGCGGCCGCACCTCGACCGGCTCGTCCGAGACGATGCCGGGGTGCAGCGCCATCGTCAGCGAGGTCTCGCCCGGCGTGCCGTGGCCGCCCTCCTTGTCGCCAAAGGCCTCGTCCAACACCGCCTGGACGCCCGGCAGCTCCCACCAGGCGCGCACCTTGATGCGCAACTCGCGGTAGACGTCGTTGACCTCGGCCACGCCGGCCAGGAGCGACGGCGTGTTCCCACCGTGGCCGTTCAGGATCAGGATGCGCCGGAAGCCGTGCCGCTGGAGCGAGGTCAACAGGTCGTAGAGGACCAGCTGCAGCGTGCTCGGGCGCAGCGAGATCGTCCCCGGAAAGGCCATGTGGTGCAGCGCCATGCCATAGTTGACCGCCGGGGCCACCAGGACGCCCGTCCGCCGGCCGGCCTCGCGCGCGATCCCGGCCGGTACCAGGTGGTCCGTCCCAATCACGGCCCGCAGCCCGTGCTGCTCCGTGCTCCCCACCGGGATGATGATGCGGTCGTCGTGCTCCAGGTACGCGGCCACCTGCCGCCAGGTCTGTTCTGCCAGTACCATGTCCTCCTCCTTACCTTTCACGTCCCAGATGCTCCTTACGCACCACCAGCTTCCACCACAGCCCCGCCAGGTCCCGCGCCGTCCGCCACAGGCGGGGAAAGTTGAAGAACTGGGAGCGGCCGTAGGCGCGGTGGTAGTGGTGCACCGGCACCTCGGCGAAGCGGTAGCCCCGGTCCTGCATCTTTTTCACCATCTCCAGGCAGATCGTGCCGTGGTTCGATTCCAGGGTGATGGTCTCAAAGATGCTCCGGCGGATCAGGCGAAAGTCGCAGTCCACGTCGCGCAGGTGAAAGCCAAAGAGGAGCTTGACCCCATAGTGGTAGAGGCGCCCAATCACCTTGCGCGCGACGGGGTCGGAGCGGTCGATCTTCCAACCGTTGACCACGTCGATGCCCTCGCCGAGCCCCGCGACGAGCGCTTTGAGCTCGCGCGGGTCGTATTGGGCGTCGCCGTCGGTGTAAAAGACCCACTCCTTGGTCGCGGCGCCAAAGCCGCTGCGCAGCGCCCCGCCGTAGCCGCGGTTATGCTCGTGGCGGATGATGCGCACCTCCCCGGGATACTTGCGCTCCAACTCCTGTAGGATGAGCGGCGCATAGTCCTTGCCGGCGTCGTCCACGACGATGACCTCATAGTCGTCGGTGACCTCGCGCAGCGTCACCAGGGCGCTCAGCACCATGCTGGCGATGGTGCCGCCGTCGTTGTAGCAGGGGAAAAAGGCCGAGATGCTGATCTTGCTCACAGACTCCTCCTGCAACCTGCCAACCTGCAACTAGCTAATCCCACCACGCATACCTCAGAATGCAATAGACCGCCTGAAGCCCATCCTTCCACCCGATCTTTTTGCCCTCCGCATAGGTCCGGCCATAGTACGAGATCGGCGTCTCATAGATGCGGCAGCCCAACCGGGCCACCTTGGCCGTCACCTCGGGCTCAAAGCCGAAGCGCGCCGAGCGCAGGCGGAGGCGGCGCAGGACGGCGGTGGTAAAGACCTTGTAGCCGGTCTCCATGTCGGTCAGGTTCAGGTTGGTAAAGACATCGGACAGCGTGGTCAACATCCGGTTGCCTACATAGTGCCAGAAAAAGAGCACGCGGTGCGGCCCGCCGAGGAAGCGCGAGCCGTAGACGACGTCGGCCTGGCCGTCCAGGATCGGCTTCAGGAGCGCCGGGTAGTCTACCGGGTCGTACTCCAGGTCGGCGTCCTGGACCAGGGTGATCTCGCCCGTGACCTCGGCAAAGCCCCGGCGCAGCGCCGCGGACTTGCCCTGGTTGCGTTCCTGGTACAGGATACGCAGCCCGGGCTGCCCCTCGTGCCGGGCCAGGACCTCGCGGGTTGTGTCGGTCGAGCCGTCGTCGACGACGACCACCTCTTTCTCCAGGCCCAGCGTGTCGGCGTTGCGGACCTTGTCCAGCGTCTTGCCGATCCGGTCCTGCTCGTTATAGACGGGGATGACGATGCTGAGGCGATGAAATTCTGTTGTCATAAGGTTCCTCTTCTTTGGGTCCCCTACCACCGGCACCCCGCCGCATAGTACAGGACCTGCTGGACCCAAAAGGCCAGGCCGGCCAGGATCAGGAGCAGGGCGGCGGAGAGGACCAGCGCGCGGCCGGCCCAGCCGCGTCGGCGCAGCCGCTCGCCCCACCAGGCGAGCCCAAGGGCCACGAAAGGCAGCAGGAAATACATGTAGCGCACGTACAGGTTCGTCGCCAGGCCGACCAGGGCGTAGGCCAGGGCGAGCCACCATGCCATGCCCAGCAGCCGCAGCGCCAGGCCGCGCCGCTCCCACAGCAGGCCGGGCAGCGCCAGCGCGGCCAGCAGGAGCGGCAGGGTAAAGTAATAGGCCCGCGCCTCGGCGGCGATCTCCCGCGCCCCGGCCACAACCGCGGCAGCGGGGCCAAAGACCTCGACGGCGTACAGTCCCAGGCCGGGGTTGACGACCGGGCCGCAGACCTGGATGCCGCCGTGGTCCGGCAGGTCGCACGGGGGCGCGGCCGACTGCCCCATCTGCTGGAGCGATTTCCACATGGTCGGGACAAAGTAGCTGTAATAGAGCACGAGGCCGAGGGCCACGGCGGCCGCCCCGGCCAGCAGCCAGCGCCGGGCCGCCCGGCGCGGCCAGTGGGCCGGCGGGGCCAGCAGGACGGCCAGCAGCAAGCCCGTCAGGAGCAGCCCGGTCAGCTGCACCGTGCCCGGGTGGGCCAGGACGGCGAGAAAGAGGAGGCCGGCCGCGCCCCACCAGGCGCGCGGCCGCTCCAGCCGGCCGGCCGGCGAGACGAGCAGGGCCAGCACCGCCAGCAGCAGCCACTGGCCGAGCATGTTGGAAACGATGCCCCAGGAAAAGATGATGTACGATTGGCGCATCGTCAGGTAGCACAGGGCCGCCAGGGGGGCCGCCGCGCCGCGCCCCAACAGCCGGCGCGCCAGATAGGCCGTGAGCAGCGCCGCCGAGGTGTCCAGCAGGAGCTCGGCGATCTTGAACGGCACGAGCTGGCCGCGCAGCAAGGCCCAAAAAGGGGCGACGAGCAGGTAGACGGAGGGCAGGTAGAGCGTCTCCTGGCTGCCCCACTCGCGCGAGATGATGGTGAGCAGGAGCTTGCCGCGCATCACCTCCTGCATGCGGTTCAGGTGGAAGCAGAGGTCGAACGTCTCCATCGCCGGGTGCAGGATCCCGGCCAGCCGCACGACAAAGAAAAAGGCGACGACGGTCCAGAGCAGCCGCTCGGCGCGGGGGCCCACGGCCGCCCCGCTGCGGGCCCACAGGCGCCGCACCGGGCCCTGGAAAAGGACGACGGCGGCCCAGGCGCATACGAGTGCCAGGGGAACATTGGGCAGGCCGGGGGTCAGGAGCGGCCGGGCCCAGGCGAGCGCGGCGGCCAGGGCCAGCGCCGCCGCCGCGCCGGCCCCCAGCGCCGCCCACCGCGCCCAGCCCAGCCGCCGGGCCAACAGGACGACGAGCAGCACCGCGAGCGCGGACCCCAGCAGCACCCCGGGGGCGGGCCGTACGAGCCCGCCGGCCGGCCGGACCTCGACGCGCTGCAGCACCACGCCGAGCTGGCGGGGATCGGCTATGGCGTACACGTTGAGCGTCTGGTCCTCACTCCGGACAAAGTAACGGGCAGCACCATCGACAATGGTCCAATTGTTCCCCGCCTGCTTCACTTTCACCACGGCCTGCGGGGTGAGGCCGATGCCGTTCTGCTGAAGCTGGTCGCGCAGGCCGGCGGACAGCTCGCCCCTGTCGAGCTCGCGGCCCCAGTCCGGCCCGATGCTGCACAGGAACCTCGTCGGGGTGAAAGCATCGCTCTGTAGAAGCAGCTCCAGGTCGCCGCCGCGGAGCACCTCCGGCGGCACGAGCAGGGTATAGACCTGGACGGCCGGCCCCACCGGGGCGTCGAGCAGGGTCTGGCCGCCGGCCCGTACCCGCAGGTGCGGCTCGGGGCCGGGGCTGAAGCGCGGGGCCGCCATCGTCAGGTCCAGGCGATAGGGGGCCTGCCCCAGGCCCGGGATGTGCAGCCCGGCCTCGGCCCGGGTCCAGCGAAAGGGCCGGCCGGCGGACGTCTCGACCTCATAGACGCCGTCCAGGTAGACCAGGTCGGGAGGCTGCTGGCCGACCGCTATGGCCAAGGCGCGCTGGGCCTGGAACGAGGCGCTCACGAGGAGCAGGGTCAGGAGCAGCAGGACGAGCAGGAGCGGATCGCGCAGGCCGGCCCACAAGGTGCCGCCCTCACGCCGGAGGGCGGCACGCAGGCGCGAGCCCGTGCGGTGCCAGCGGTAGGCCAGGAGAGAAGAGCGATCGTCCATGCTGCGAATTGTACTACACCCCGTTCAGACGCGCAACCGGCGCATGTGGTATAATAGGATCACTGACAGGTGACGCGCCACGCGCGCACGTCGGCAGGGCTGCCGCTTGGAGAGGACGAGGGCCAAGGACCCCTGCCTGGAGAAACGCGCTGGCTACGGAGGATCGATGATGGACGATCTCATCGGCCGCACCCTGGGACGGTACCAAATCGTGGCCCAGATCGGCGAGGGCGGCATGGCCACGGTCTACAAGGCCTACCAGCCGGGGCTGAACCGCTTCGTGGCCCTCAAAGTCCTTCCGCCTATCCACGCCCGGCAGCCCGATTTCAGCGAGCGCTTCCGGCGCGAGGCCGAGGCCATCGGTAACCTCAACCATCCCAACATCCTGCCGGTCTTTGACTCGGGCCAGGAAGAGGGCTATAGCTTCCTCGTCATGCGCTACGTCGAAGGGGCCCGCACCCTCAAAGAGGTGATGTCGGAGCGCCTGGGCCTGGACCGGATCGCCGCTCTGGTCGACCAGATCGCCTCGGCGCTCGACTGCGCCCACCGCCAGGGGGTCGTCCACCGCGACGTCAAACCGACCAACGTGCTGATGGACGGCGACTGGGCGCTGTTGACCGACTTTGGCCTGGCCAAGATGGTCGAGTCGTCGGTCAAGCTGACCGGCAGCGGCGTGGGCGTCGGCACGCCGGCCTATATGTCGCCGGAGCAGGGCCAGGGACTGCCGGTCGACTTGCGCAGCGATATCTATTCCCTGGGGGTCGTCCTGTTCGAGATGCTCACCGGCCAGATCCCGCACAACGCCGAGACGCCTTTCGCCATCGTCGTCAAGCGGGTGACCGAGCCGCTGCCGCTGCCGCGGACCGTCAACCCCGAGCTCTCGGAGGCGGTGGAGCAGGTGCTCTTAAAGGCGCTGGCCCGCGATCCGGCCGATCGCTATGACAGCGCGGGCGCCCTGGCGGAGGCCTTTCGGCAGGCCGTTGGGCCGCAGATGGCGGCCGCCGCAGCGACGGCGGCCGGGCCTTTGCCGGCCGGGGCCGCGGCGGCGGCGCCCAGTGCGCCCACGGCGCCCCTACCGCTGGCCGCGGCGCCCCTGCCGGGCGGGGCCGCGGCGCCCAGTGCGCCCACGGCGCCCCCACCGCTGGCCGCGGCGCCCCTGCCGGTCGGGGCAGCGGCGCCCAGCGCGCCCACGGCACCCCTACCGCTGGCCGCGGCGCCCCTGCCGAGCGGGGCAGCGGCGCCCCCATCGCCGGCAGCAGTGCCGGCGCCGGTCGTGCCCACGCCCCCGCCGCCCGTGACGGCGCCGGCCGTGCCCACGCCCCCGCCGCCTGCCGCGGCGCAGCTGTTGGTCGCCGCGCGCGTTGCCGCGCCGGCGGCCGCCCCGCGGCCGCGGACCCGGCGCGCCTTTCCTTGGAAGTGGATCCTGATCGGCTGGGGGGTCGTCGCCGTCTTGACGGTGGGCGCCTTGCTTGTCCTGGGGCTGCTTGCCTCCCAACAGACCGAGTCGCTCGAGGCGGGGACGGTCCGCACGGTGGAGCCGAGCGGCGCCGCCCTGGTCTATGTGCCGGCCGGCGAGTTCTGGATGGGCTGCCCCGACGGCGACGTGGCCGCCAACGACGACGAGCGCCCCTGGCACGAGCTCTCCATGGAGGCATTCTGGATCGGCCAGACCGAGGTGACCAACGCCCAGTACGCCGCGTGCGTGGCCGACGGCGAGTGCAGCCCGCCCGCCGCCGACTGGTCGTGCAGCCGCGACAGCTACTATGGCGACCCGGCGTACGCCGACTATCCCGTCGTCAACGTCAGCTGGCACCAGGCCGTGGAGTATGCCGACTGGGTGGGGGGGCGGCTGCCGACCGAGGCGGAGTGGGAGTATGCGGCCCGCGGGCCGGCCGGCTCGACCTACCCCTGGGGCGAGGACCCCCCGACAGACACCCTGCTCAACTATGGCTACAACTACCTGGATGGCGACACCACCCCCGTGGGCTCATACCCCCAGGGGGCCAGCTGGTGCGGGGCGCTGGATATGGCCGGCAATGTGTGGGAGTGGGTGTCCAGCCTGTACCAGCCGTATCCGTACGATCCGGACGACGGGCGCGAGGATCTAGAGATTGCCGGCAACCGAATCGTGCGCGGGGGCTCGTTCGGGGACTATGACCTGGACGTGCGCTCCACCTTTCGGCACGAGTGGTCCCCGCACGAACCGCACTGCAGCAAGGGGTTTCGGGTGGTCCTGGACGAGTGATTAGCGCGTCCCCCGCCCCACCCGGATCCAGTCTATCTCTACGCCCAGCGGGCGGGCGTCGCTGCCCAGCCCATAGTCCACCTGTTTCCAGACCGGCGAGACGATCGCCAGGAGCACGGTCCCGCTCTCGTCTGCCGTGATGGCCTCGGCCGGCACGACCAGCGTGTGGGTGGTGAAGGCGGCCTCCAGATTCCACGACCCCAGGACCTGTTCCGCGTACACGGCCAGGGCCTGGCCCCCGTTCCGAATCAGATACCGGGCGGCTTCGTCGACGACAACCCAGGACTGCCCGGCCTGCCTGATCTCTACGCCCGGAGCCTGGGGGCTCAGTGCGCGGCCCGCCGCCTGGAACTGCTCCCGCAAGCTGGCCGACACCTCGCCCTGGTCCAACCCCGCGGCCGCGTCCAGTCCCACGTCGAACAGGTATTGCTCTCCTTGCAGTTGGACGTTCGCCGGCCCCAGTTCGGCCGGCCGCTTGCCCCCGGCCAGCCGCAGGGCCAGTGTCACCGCACCTTCCTGCGGCCAGGGCAGCCGCAGCGTGCCCCGGCCGGCGGTCCAGCAGTAGGTGGTGCCGTCGGGGTCGGCCTCGTCGCCGTAAAAGCCGCCCGCTTGCAAGATATAGCCGCCGCTGCCCATGTCGATCTCCAGCGGCAGGTCGGCGAGGGCGCTCCCCGTCCCCGTCCAGGGAACCGGCTCGTAGAGGCCCCACGGCTGGCGCAGCGTGTACGAGTTGTGGGGCTTTTGCGCCGTAAGCTGCTCGAACTCGGGCACCGCCAGCTCGAACCGCTCCAGCCACTGCAGGCGCGTGTGGGGCAGGAAGAGGCGCCCGCCGTCGTTGCCTGCCAGGAGGTAGACGCGGCGGCCCTCGGCCTGCCAGCGCCGGATCTGTTCCTCCAGCAGCGCGCCATTCGGCTCGCTGGAGACGATGCCAAAGGCGTTGCGCTCGAATAGAAAGCGCAGCGGCGTCACGATGGTGAATGAGTTGTCGCGGCCTGCCCCCACGGCCAGGATCACGTCGTCGGGGTCGAAGCGCTCGGCCAGCGCGGCGACCTGCCCGAGCGCGCCGGCGTACTCGTCGTGTCGGAAAAAGGGCAGGCCGGTGTAGGCCAGGTAGACGACCAGCGCCGCCGCCAGCAGGGCGGCCGCGGCCCGCCGAGCCGTCAGCAGGGCCCTTTCCGTGGAGTCTGCCAGACCCGTTTCAGGCCGGATGCCTTCGGTCTCCGCAGGCCGGCCCCCTGCCGGAAGCCACCGCCCCAGCCAGGCCAACGCATAGCCCATGGCGATGGAAAAGAACGGTACCACGGCAGCGACGTAGCGCCGCATGATATAGACGTGATGGTCCTGGCCAAAGGTCTCGTAGGTGAACAGGAACAGGTAAAAGAGGCCCAGCAGCGTCAGAAACCAGGTACGCCGGCTGCTCTCGCGCGCCACGAGCAGCGCGATGCCGGCAAAGGCCAGCGCCATGCCCAGCGGCGAAAAGTACCACCCCAATCGCACCAGGTTGGCGGCGCGGCCCTCGGGCACCGGCGCGCCGATGTACCCCTGCCAGGCCATGCTGTTTTCCAGGGGGTGCAGCAGGACCTCGGGACGGAGGATGCCCGGTCGGACCAGGTAGGTGTAGGCCAGGCCGAGCAGGAGCAGCGCCGCCGCGGCGGCCAGGAGCAGCCGCCCGTGCCGGCGGAGCCAGGCCCCCAGGCGTTGGACAAGGGCCGGCCGGCGCCGCAGCGCGACCAGCGCCGCGCCCAGCAGCAGCGGCGCGCCCAGCTCATAGAGCAGCCGCCACGGCTGCTTCATCACCAGCGTGCGCGACGTCGCGGATTCATAGAAATAGAGCCGCAGCGTCGGCGTCATGAACGGGTAGGCGAGCCAGGAAAGGGTGAACCAGTCCTGGATGCGGTGGTAATAGATGCCCAGCGTATAGCCGCGGGTATGGGTGATGAACTGCACCACGGTGTGCGCCACGAGCACGCCGAGGGCCAGCAGCAGGTAGCGGTGCCCCCGCCGAACGCCGCGGGTGACGAACAGGTAGGCCAGGTAGGGCAGGAAAAGGGCCCAGGGAAAGATGAACTCGACCCGCACCAGGCCGACCATGCCCAGGGCCGCGCCCGCGAGCAGCCCCCAGTAGGGCTCGCGGCGCGATTCCTCGCCTTCCTCCAGCCGGACCAGGCCGTAGAGGCACAGAAAGAGCAGAAACTGGGTGGCCCCTTCAGCGGTCGAGTAGCGGGCGAACCAGACCTGCAAGACGTTCAGGTTTAGCAGCAGGCCGGCCAGGAGCGCGGCCGGCGCGCCAAAGAGGCGGCGGGCCACCAGAAAGACGCCGACCCCGCCGAGGAAGGAGAGGTAGGGCGTCATCAGCAGGCCGAACTGGATCCCCACCAGGCTAAAGGCAATGGCCAGCCAGGTCGGGTAGAGGTAGTAGAACTGGGGAACGACGATCCCCTCGTCGGCGTTCGGGATCCCCTGGGGGATCGTCACCCCCGCCTCCACGTCGGCCTCGGCGATGAAGAAACCGGGCATGCGCAGATAGTGATAGTAGAAGCGGCCGGCCGACTGCAGGAGGATCATGCTCGTCCAGAGGCGGTTGTTCTCGTCCGAGAGGGCGGGGTCGGGCAGCGTCGTCAGGATGGGGTCGGCGATGCGGATGCTGCCGTGCGCGGCGATCTGGGCCGCCGTCGCCGGATAGACCGCCGCGTCGCGCGGGCCGAGGATCAGCTCGAACGGGCGAAAGGCGAGGCCGACAAAGAGGGCGCTGAGGAGCAGGAAGAGGAGGGCGCAGGAATTTGCCCGGGCCCATTTCCAGGGGCCGGGCGTGCGGCGAGGCCGCCCGCCCCGCCCCACCCCCGCCGCCGCGCGTTCGGGCAAAGGTGCTGGCGGCACCTCCTCCCGTAGGGGGGCGAGGAGGGGCCGGCGGGCCCATGCCCAGCGCCCCTTGCGCCACCCCACGAACCCCACCACGAGGGTGTAGAGCGCCAGCAGCCCCACCAGCAGGCCGGCCGAAAAGATGCCGACCTGGGCCAGGATCAGGCCCACCCAGCCGCTCAACGCCAGGGAGACGGCCAGGACCAGGTAGGCGCGTTCGAGCCAGTCGCTTGTGCCCGCGGCCGCGGGCCGCTTTGTCGTGGGCGTTTCCACCCGCACCGTGGCAGCCCCTGGCGCCAGGGCGACCCAGGTAACCCACCCGGGCAGGACCAGCACGAAAGGCAGCCCCAGGACGGCCAGGAGGACGTTCACGGGCCGGCCTCCCAGGAGCCCAGGACGATATCCAGCGTCACCTGCTGCCCGGGGTGCAGTTCGGGCAGGCGCACCTGATCCTGCCGGAAATCGGTGTAGGGCGCGCCGCCCAGCTCGGCCGAGCGCGCCGGGGAGGACAGCGTCAGGGTGAGGCCGGCCGCGGGGCGGTCGCCGCCGTTGCGCACGACGATGCGCAGCCGGCCGGCATAGTCCCGCGCCTGCACCTCGATCTTGGCCAGGTTGTCGCGATAGGCGACGATCTCGTCCAGCGGGGCGATCCACAGGCCGTTCGCGCGCTGCGCCGCGGCATAGGCCAGGACCTCTTCCCAGGCCGCGACCTGGGCGGGCGCGACGGCTTCTTCGGTGTGCGCCCACAGGCTGGTCACGCCGTGCACCGCCAGCGCCTGGTCGACGACGGCCCTGGCGCCGGCGGCGTCCTGGCCGGGAAAGTAGTGGTCGGGAAAGGCCCACAGGGCCGGCCGGCCGGGCACGGTGCGCATGTGGTAGAGGTCGTCGGGGGGGAGGAGATAGTACTGGGAGCGGCCCTGGGGCTCGTGGTAGGTGCGGGTGACGGCGCGGCAGCCCAGCGCTTCCAGCACGGCCAGGGTGGCGTCGCTCGTCCCCAGGCTGGCGCCCCAGGGAAAGGCCAGCGAGGTGGCCGCCGGCAGGCCCGCGGCGACGGCGGCGGCGTTCCACTGCTGCAGGTCGGCGCGCACCTCTTCCGGCGCGGCATAGCCCAGGTAGAGGTGGCCAAAGGTGTGGCTCTGGACGTCCTGGCCGGACTCGCGCAGGCGGGCCAGGAGGTCGCCAAAGTACCAGGCCGGATGGCTCGCCGCGGTGCCGTAGGGGTCGTCGGCAAACCAGGGGGTGGTGACCCAGCGATCGTCGCGCCAGCCGTGGGCCTGCGAGGCCCAGGTATAGGTCGGGCTGCCAAAGTCGTCGCGGCGGGCGTTGCCCTCCAGGAGGCTGTAGCCGGAGGCGTACCAGGTGGCGCGGATGTCGTAACGCTCAAAGAGATCGAGCAGGGTCGCGGTGCCCTCGCGCATGGCCCGGCCGCGCGCCTCGGCCGTGGCGGGGTCGTAGCCGTCGCCGCTGCGCGAGTGGACCAGGCCGCCCATGGCCGTCTCCCAGTCGAGGGTAAAGGCGAGGGCGGCGCGGCTGTAGTCGGGGTAGGGCTCCAGGCGCACGCCCTCCTCGGAGAGGCGGACGTCGTCCAGGTAGAGGGGGTCGTCGCCGGCCGGCCGTACCAGGAGGGTGAGCCCGCTGGCTTCGGCCGGGGCCGTTGCCTCCCAGGAGAGCAGCTGCCACGCCCGCGCCGGCACCTCGAGCCAGGCGCCGTCCTCCCGCAGGATTACCTCGCGGCGCGTGTCTTCCCACAGGAAGACGACCTGCAGCCGGCTGGTGTAGGGGGCGTCGGCCAGCGCCTGGAGCGAGACCTGGTAGCCCTTCCCCGGCCAGGCCAGGATCGGGGCGCTGCGGGCATAGGAGGCGCTGCCGGTGAGGCGGAGGGAATGGCCGCCCTCTTCGGGCGTGATCGTCCAATCGGACCAGGCCGCGGCCGGCCCCAGGTCCCAGGCGTCGGGCCGGCCGTCGCCGTCGCCGTCTTGCTGAAAGCCGGGGTTCGACAGAAGGTTGCCGCTGGCCGCGAGCGGGGCGGTCGCCGGACGGCGCGAGAGCCGCCAGCCCGCGACCACCGCCAGGACCAGCAGGGCGACAATGCCGACAATCAGGGCGGCACGGCGGAGAGGGAAACGGTTCATCGCCAGACAACCCGGTTCAGAATTCGGGGATACCTTGCCAGGTCCCGTGGGCCTCGGCAAGGTATCCCCGCGCTGCCGTCTATGGTTCCTCGGCCTATCGTGGTGCAGGTTGATAGGGCTCTACCGCGCGGGCGGCCAGATCACCCGCCACTGCCCATCCTGCAGCACCAGGCTCAGGGCGTTGTAGACGTCGGTCGTGCCTTCCCGGGTCGTCAGCGTCGCCCGGTAGGGCACGGAGGCGCGGCTGCCGCTCTTGGAGAGGATGGCCTCCTGGGCCTCCTGTAGCTCGAATGCGGTGATCCCGGCGTCGGCCCAGGAGTCGCGCAGCATCTTCTCAAAGTCCTCGAGCGATACGGTGGCCTGGGTGTCGGCGCTGAGCAGAGCATAGGCCGTCTTGTAGGCCTCGGCGTTCTCGTGATCGCCCATCGCCTTGATGAAATTCTCGGCCACGACCTTGGGGTCCGTCGCCGTGGGCTTGTCCCCCCCGCAAGCTCCCAGCACGCCGATCAACAGGGCTACCAGCACCAGTCCGGTTACGATCCTACGCATTGTGATTCCTCCTCATTGTCCACGGGGCAATCGCCCTGCCGTCACTTGACCTTGACGCCCAGTCCACGGTCAATGTCCGTAAAGCCCAGGACGCCGTCGCCGTTCTTGTCGGCGCCCAGGAGCAGCTCGGCCACCTTGACCACGAAATCCTGGCGCGCGATCTGCCCGCCGTAGCCGTCCTCGATGACGTATTCGGTGATCATCCCCAGCGCCATGTCGGCGCCGTTCGAATAGCGCGGCGTATAGACCATCACCGCACGCTCACCGGCGTCGGTCACATAGGTCAGGATCTCGTCGTACAGGGCCCAGACCGGGGCCGAGATGTCCTCGCTGGGGCCGCGCACGGTCACGGCGGTCGGCATCTCGATGATCCAGCCGTTGATGACGAGGCTCACCGTGCCCCAACTCGTGTGGGCCCGCGGCAGCAGGCTCGTGCTTTGGACCGAGAGGCGCTCGCTGATCGTGGTGGCCGCCGCCACCGCGGTGGCTTCGCGGCTGCCTTCGGCCGGCTCGACGAGCAGCCACTCCTGGTTGCTGGCCGCGACCCAACAGACCGGCAAGGGCAGGTTGTTATACTCCAGGACGCGGAAGGGGAACCGCTCGACGTCCCAGACGCCGAGGTCGATCAGGACGAGCGGGGCAAAGGGCGGTGGGGCTGCGCCGCCCGCGCACTCCGGGATGGCCCGGTTGATCCCCGAGATGACCGATTCGGGCAGGGCGGTCACGGTGACGCTGATGATGGTGCTGGCGTCCATCTCGCCGTTGTCCGTCACTGTCAGGATGATGTTGTAGATGCCGGGGCGGGCGTAGATGTGCTGCTCCTGCGGCTGGGCCGCGGAGGATCCGTCGCCAAAGTTCCAGAGGTAGCGGGTGATCTGGCCGTCGGGGTCGCTGGAGCCGGCGGCGTCAAAGGAGATGGGCAGGCCGGCCAGCGTCTGCCGCGGGTTCACCTGCGCCTGCGCCACGGGAGGCTTGTTGCCCGTGGCCACGACGCGGATGGTGGCCGGGGTGGCCTGCGAGGTCGTCCCCGTGCTGGGGTAGGTGACGAGCGCGGTCACGGTATAGATGCCCGCCTTGGTATAGGCGTGCGTCACCGGCCAGCCGGTGACCTCGGGGCTGCCGTCGCCAAAGTCCCAGCGCACCGTCATCCCGGCCTCGGGCAGGGGGTTGGTGCCAAAGGTGACCACTTCGCCCACCTGCACCTGGTCCTTGGAGATATTGTCTTGCAGGGCGACGATCCCGCTGGCGCGTACCGGCACCGGAGCCAGGAGGAGCAGGGCGACCAGGACCGGCCCCAGGATCAAGAGCCCCCGGACCCTCCTTTGTTGTAGACCTTGCATCGTTTTGCCTCCTTCGTGTGTGGGTGTGGACACACCGGCGACACTCCATGCATGGGGCGGCATGGCCCCGGCGCGAATGCCCGCATGGATAGAAACGGCCTCCCCGGCAAGCTGCTCTAGCTATTATACCACGGTTCTGGCGGAATCACCAATCGTTTTCCTTACAGGTTGTGAACAAACCTGCCCCGCCGGCGCACCGTTGGAGACATTCTAGCACAATCGCGGCCGGCCTGCAAGCTCCGCGCCGGGGGCGTTACGAGTGGGGCCGGCCGGCCGGCGGAACCCCCGCCCGAAAAACAAGCTGGTTTTCGAGGCGGATACAAGTTCACTATCTTTGCACTTTGGCTATGCCGCCAGGCGAGCGCAGAGTTGCCCGGCGGTGATACCCGACCGAAACTGGTCTTCGAGCCAGACCAGGAGATTGCGTTGATGTTCAGACTGAATGGCGCGAC